>Ga0190361_1000001_pt1 | contig 266626 bp, 259 predicted proteins | sample 48721845_MG_FD_161273 | JGI IMG/M metagenome (GOLD analysis project Ga0190361, IMG submission 161273) | Hydrothermal vent microbial mat bacterial communities from Southern Trench, Guaymas Basin, Mexico - 4872-18-4-5_MG | ecosystem: Environmental > Aquatic > Marine > Hydrothermal vents >... | reverse complement strand
AGGTATGCTCGCCGTTCTTCCTTTATCATTTCCTCCAATCTCTTTTACCTTCTCCCTGATATGTGCTAAAATCCTTTCGGTGATGTCTTGCATGAATCGAACCTCCTTTCTGTTTCCTTGGGGGGCTTTTGTCCCCTTCTTGTTTTGTCCCTACCCAGACACAATTGATTTTACACTACCCTCGTTTGTGATCCATCTTGTTTTAAAGAAATAAAAAGGAAAAGAAAGAAACCATTTTTTAAACCATTCTAATTGTATGTAATCAAAATTCATAATTCATAAAAAGACATTTTTAGTTTTGATTTTTCCCAAGCTATTATTATAAACTTACTATGGCTGAATTATTTGAAAAACGATTTCCATATTTTTCCATACAATCTTCTCTACAGAGGAGGGGGATTATGAAAAAGTTGAGTATCCTACTTATAATGGTGCTTATACTCGTTCCTGTAATGCTTCTTGCAATCGATCCGAACAGAGATTACAGAGGTGTAACCATCCGTATAGCTGTCATGCAATCTGGTAGGAAAGGCGCAATATCTGGTCCTTTGTACGATGCAGCGGAACTTTGGAACAAGGAAACTGGTGGAAAAGTCGAGATAGTCGAGATACCTTTCGAAGACATGTACGAAAAGATCATGACAGATTTGATAGCAGGAACCGGATACTACGATGGAGCAATAATAGCCTCCTGGTGGTTGGGAGACCTTGTCGCTGGAGATTACGTCGTTCCCATTGATGAGTACTATGAGAAGGGAACTCACCCTGTGTGGAAGAAAGAATGGGTCCCACCAGCATTGGCTATACTCCATGAATGGAAAGGAAAGTGGTATGGTCCTCCAAACGATTCTGATGGTCAGATCCTGTATTACAGATACGATCTGTTCACAGATCCCGAAATAAGGAAGAAGTTCAAAGAAAAATACGGATACGATATTCCTGTTCCACCAAGAACATGGGATCAGGTTCTTGATCTTGCAGAATTCTTCACTGGTTGGGACTGGAACAACGATGGAGAACCTGATTACGGTTTTGTCATGCATTTGAAAGTACACGGTCAGGCCTTCTTCCATTTCATGTCCCTATCTGCACCTTTTGTGATAAACCCGTACAATCCAAAACTCTACTGGTTCGATCCCATTGACATGAAACCTCTCATAAAATCACCTGGTCATAAGAAGGCATTGGAACTCCTTTTGAAACTCCACAGCTACGGACCTCCAGCTGAAGTATCATGGGACCTCGGAGAAGCATGGGACTTCTTCTTGAGAGGAAAGGCCGCCATGACGTTCACATGGGGAGATCTCGGATCTCTAGCCCAGGATGAATCTAGATCCAAGGTCAAGGGTAAACTGGGATGTGCCATAATTCCTGGAACCTACGAATCCTACGATATCGTTCATGGAAAATGGGTAAAATTCGATAAACCAAATATAGTTGGAAACACTACAGGAGCCAGCTGGTACGGCGTCATATTCAAACATTCAAAACATCCTGAAGCTGTTTACGATTACTACGCCTTGATGGCAAGAAGGGACTTCTCGCTGTGGAATATATCTAACGGCTGGACAGGAGTCGATCCAGGACTCAAGATACACTTCTTAAGGCCACTTGGAGAAGCCAAGATGAGAGACTTCTTGAAATACGGTTGGGATCCAGGAGACGTTGACGAGTATCTTGCTGCTTACTACGAAAACTTCTTCAGCGAACTGCTCTTCCCATACTTGAGAATACCCGGAACACCAGAGTATTGGGACTCCTTGGATATTCATCTATCAGAGGTTGTAAGTGGTCAGAAAACAATTGATGAAGCACTCGATGCCATCTACAAAGATTGGGAGAAGATCACAAAACGTCTGGGAAGAAAAGAGCAACTGAAACTGTACAGAGAATCCATAAACTGGACTGAGGAGGATGACAAGGAATACTTGAAATATCACAAGAAATGAGGTCTTGAAATAAAGAGATAGCATCTTTAGCAGGGGGCTTCCCCCCTGCTATTTAAGTAAATTCCACACCAGGGAGTGGGATCTCGTGAGGGTCAGTAAATTAACAAAGTTCTTGATTTTGCTGCCAGCTCTTGCTCTAGTTCTTTTCATAGCTATATATCCTCTGATCAACACGGTAAGATACACATTCCTGAATTACAGATTGGGAAGAGGTTCTGTCTTCATAGGATTCGAGAATATTATGAGTTTTTTCACCGATGACCGCGTCCTGGAATCTGTTATCGCGACACTTGTGATAATGGGTATAGCTATACCTTCTGAGATATTTCTGGGATTGCTCCTGGCGGTTCTGGTTGACAAACCCATAAGAGGTATGAAGTTTTTCAGGACCATATTTTCGTTCCCATTCTTTGCAACACCAGCAGCCGTTGCATTTTTGTCTGTTACGATCTTTTATGAACAAGGAGGCCCTGTAAATTCTCTTCTGAGTTTTCTAGGTCTTGATCCAATTCGCTGGCTTTCATCTCCTGATTGGGCGCGTGTGAGTGTTGCTCTAGTTGATATATGGCAATGGACACCGTTTTGTTTCCTCATATTCTTGGCAGGGCTTCAATCCATACCTCAAGATCTTTACGAAGCGGCATGGCTTGAGACAAAATCCAAATGGCAGGTTTTCTGGAAAATCACTTTTCCACTAATAACGCCTGTCTTTGCGGTCGTTCTGATTTTAAGGCTCATGGAAGCCATGAAGATCTTCGATGTACCAGCCGTCATGACAAAAGGTGGCCCTGGAAACGCCACAGAAGTTTTCCCAATGCTCATATACAGAACAGGATTGAAATACTTCAACCTGGGATATGCCTCGGCCATGGGCTTTATTCTGCTGATCGTAGAGATACCCCTGCTCATGTGGATCATAAAGAGATTGAGAGCGATTTTCGATTGAGGAGGAGGAAAGATGAGGGTAACTCTGACGGAAAAGATAATAACGTACATCATCTTAGGGATCATGGCTTTGATCGTCATATTTCCGTTTTACTGGGCTTTTATAAACTCGATAAAGACTCCCAAGGATATCTTTGGAAATAAATGGATACCATTTTTACAATTCGATCCCACCTTACAGAATTGGAAGGAGGAACTCAGCATAGAGAGTAACCTCATGGCTCTCAAGAATTCCTTAATTGTTGCCAGTCTCACAACGTTGTTTTCTCTAGCTCTCGGTACTATGGTTGCGTTCGCTCTCAGTTTTTTCAGATACGAAGGCTTCTTCAAAAATGTTGATATATACATATTCTTCTTAACTCAAAGAATTCTTCCACCTTCTGTTGTTCTCATTCCGATATTCGTCATGATGAAAACGCTTCATCTCCTCGATTCAGTTTGGGCTTTGATACTCGTATATACTGCTTTCAACGTTCCTTTGGTGATAGTCATTATGAGAGAGATGTTCAAATCCATACCGGTGGAGGTTATAGAAGCTGCCACCGTTGATGGAGCGAGTTGGAAGCAGAGCTTGCTGAGGATCGTTATACCCCTGTCGGCGCCTGGTTTGATATCCGTCGCATTGATCGTGTTCGCATTTGCCTGGAATGAACTCTTGTTCGCTTTGAGTTTAACCTACATGAAAGCTAAAACAATGACAGTTGTGATAGCGGGTGCTCAGCACACGAGAGGAACGGAATTCTGGTACATAGGTGTGAGGTCTCTCCTGGTTATGACGATACCTGTCATCATATCCATATTCGCTCAAAGGTATCTCGTGAAAGGTTTGACACTCGGTGCCCTGAAGTGAAGGAGGTGTGGGATATGAAACGTAAGGTGAGAGATGAACTTGCAAGGAGGGCCAAGGAAATATTGGATAGAGCGGGTATCGTTATTACAGATAAAGAGTATAAGGAAATGGAAGTTACGGATTTTGGCCTTGGAAGGCCCGAAGAGATGGGGCTTCAGATAGTGGTTTACGTGAACAACGAAAGATACTGTGCCAAAGAACTCATTCTCTTACCGAATCAGATATGCCCTGAACATAGACACCCTCCCTTCGATGATTACCCAGGAAAGCAGGAAACGTTCAGATGCAGATGGGGAGAAGTCCACCTATACGTCGAAGGTGATCCAACGCCGAATCCCAAAGGAAAGGTTCCCGAGGATAAAAAAGGACATTTCACCGTGTGGCACGAGATCGCCTTAAAACCGGGAGATCAATACACGATACCTCCTAACACTAAACATTGGTTTCAAGCAGGACCTGAAGGTGCTGTGGTCTCGGAATTTTCCTCGACGAGCTACGATGAGAAGGATGTATTCACCGATCCTGAGATCAAAAGGATCGTGGAGATAGAAGAATGAAAAAAGGAGGTAGAAAGGGTATGTTCAAGTATTCCGTGAGCAACTGGATATACGGTGATGAGAAGCTGGAGGATACCATGAAGAGGCTTTCGAAATTTGGATTTGATGGAGTTGAGCTCATGGGAGAACCAGATTTCTACGATCCAGACGAGGTGAACTCTCTTTGCGAGAAATATGGCCTGGGGGTTTTATCGATAGCTGGAATCTACACGAAGGGAAGGGATTTATCTCATCCTGATGAATCTGAGAGGAAGAGTGCAAAGGATTATCTTAAAAAGTGTATAGATTTCGCTGTGAAGGTGAAAACCGATGTGATAATAGTAGTACCAACAGAAGTTGGGAGAACCAAACCGTGTGAGGATCTGTCGAAATGGCTTGATGAATCGAAAAGACAGTTCGATTTCGCTGTTGAATCACTCAAGGAGGTAGCACCCTACGCGGAATCGAAGGGAGTTTTCCTGGCCGTAGAGCCGATCAACAGGTACGAGACGTTTCTGATAAACACTGCGGAAGAGGCTATGAAGCTCTGTGAAGCCGTAGGTTCTCCAGCTATGAAGATACATCTCGATACTTTCCATATGAACATAGAGGAGAAAAATTTCTACGATCCGTTTATCATGGTGAAAGATCTGTTGGTGAACGTTCACATTGCTGACAGCAACAGGCAAGCTGTGGGATATGGACACACGGATTTCAGATCGATGGTGAAGGCTTTGAAAGAGATAAACTACCAGAGGGCTTTGGCGCTTGAGCCTCTACCACCGGTTCCCAATCCTTATCTTGCTGTAAAGCTGGGCCTCTACAAAGAGCTATGGGATGAGTATGCCAAGGTATCCATAGAGAGACTGAAAAAGTTGGAAAAAGAGGTTTGAAGGTTTTCAAACATCGACTTTTTCTCACTATAGTTTTGTCATAAGATATTCATGATTGAGAGGTGATAAAGAGGTCGATATCATGAGGATAAAAGATATTGCAAGAATTTTGAACGTGTCACCTTCTACCGTTTCCAAGGCTCTGAACAATCGACCAGGGGTTAATCCTGCATTGAGAGAGAAGATAATTAAAACTGCTCAGAAACTGAACTACAAGAAAGATATGATTGCGAGTTCTTTAAGGACCACGAAAAGCCATATCATAGGAATTGTGATTCCAGATGTGAGTAATTCATTCTTCGGAAGGCTCGTACTATCCATCGAAAAGATTCTTTATCAGAGAAATTACAGATACATACTCTCTAACACAGATGAGGAGATAAAGAAAGAACAAGAATACGTGTTGACTTTCATGAAATACAATACAGATGGAATAATCACCGCTACATCCGCTGTGAGTGGCAGGCAGAGGGTATCCAGGTACTACAGAGACTTCCTGTCGCAGGGGAAGCCAGTGGTTTTTGTTGACAGAGTGATAGAAGGGTTGGATGCGAGTTACGTTATCGTGGATAACGCTGGTGCTATATACGAGGCAGTTGTATATTTGAAAGACAGGGGTCATAGAAAAATAGGTGCTATTGTAGGTCCCAGTAGTATTTATACTTCTAAAAAAAGATTTGAAGGATTCATTAAAGCAGTTAAAGACCTGAATCTTGAAACGAAGGAACGGTGGATTCTTCGTGGTGAATATTCTATAGACATCTCCAGAAAGGTAACGAAGGAAATGTTTGGTAAAGTGAAAAATCTTCCTACAGCCTTGATAAGTTTCAACAACATCATGACAATAGGTGTACTCGAAGCTTTTGAGGATTTAGGAGTGAAAATACCGGATGATATATCCCTGATAAGCTTCGATGATACTCCCTGGCATAGATTCAGTAAAGTGCCTATAACCTCTATTGAGCAACCAGTTGAGGAGATGGGAATAATAGCAGCGACTATCCTTATGGATCTTCTGAATTCGTCAAAGAGAGAGAATAGAAAAGTGGTGCTTAAAGCCAGACTCATAGAACGTGGGTCGGTGAGCTACCTGAAAAATTAGAGAGTTCCTCTAGGAAAGATGATTGTGGTATCGTATTTCTTTGCCAGTTTCAAGAAAATCTCATCGGGTTTTCTGTCAGTCACCACCACATACGTTTCCTCCATTGTGGCCACTCTCCAGGGGAATTCTTTTCCAAATTTTGTATGATCTGCCAGAAAGATCACTCTTTTTGCTATTTTTACTACCTTCCTCTCTAGAGCCACTTTAAACGGATTGAGATTGAAAAAAGCTTAGAATGAATCTTTTTATTGTAACTCTGATGATTGCAAGGACTCTCGCTGAGATATTCAGTGGTGGAAAGATAATATGGGGACTTCCGCCTGTTTTTTCAAAAGCTATTTCCGGTAAAGTGGGTCCCATACCTGTTTTAGTACTCATAGCCGCTTCAGTAGATATAATAGCTCATTTCATTCTATCCAATACAAGATTTGGTGCGAATGTTTACACAATCGGTGCCAATTTCAGAGCGGCTTTCGCGTGTGGTATTCCAGTTAAACGATACACGCTTTCTCTGTACGTGATCTCTGGTTTCTTGAGTGGAATCGCCGGACTTCTGCTAACAGGACAAATGGGAGCAACGAATCCCACAGTTGCCAACGGTTATGAACTCGATGCGATCGCTGCTACCATCATAGGTGGAACGAGTTTCAGTGGTGGAGAAGGTTCCATAGAAAGTGCAAAAGTTCTTGATCTTATAAAAGAATAGAGGGTCTATAATACTTGTGAGCCACAACTTAGATCATGTTTTCGCTATAGCCGATAGAATAGTCGTTCTACGGAGTGGTAGAAAAGTGGGGGAAAGGTTGATTCATGAAACGACCAAGGAAGAGATAATCAGCATGATGGTGGGAAGCTATAAGGAAGAATAAGCAATTCATGGATTTCGTTTTAATCGTTTGGAGGTGTTCGGTAATGAGTATTCTTGATAAATTCAAATTGGATAATAGAACAGCTTTCGTGACAGGAGGACAAGGTATCGGTAGAGCTATTGCTCTTGCATTGGCTGAAGCGGGAGCTTCTGTTGCTATAATGGATATAAATGAAAAGACAGCAAAGAAAGTAGCAGAAGAGATAAAAGAGCTAGAAAGGGACTCTTTAGTCTATGTTGAAGATGTTACAGTAGCTGAAGATTGTCAAAAAGCTGTTCAGATGATCTTAGACAAATGGGGAAAACTCGATATAGCCGTCAACAACGCTGGGATAGGAGATTGGGCGAATGCGGAGACGTATCCTGAGGATAGATGGATGAGGGTTATAAATGTGAATTTGAAAGGGGTTTTTTTGTGTGCTCAAGCGGTGTTCAAAGCTATGGCTCCAAAGAAGTACGGGAAGATAATCAACATAGCTTCGATGTCAGGACACATCGTGAACAGACCTCAAAATCAATCCGCTTACAACGCATCAAAAGCTGCTGTCATTCACCTGACAAGAACCCTAGCAGCGGAGTGGGCACCGTATGGAATACGAGTGAACAGCATAAGTCCAGGATACATAAGGACACCTTTGGTTGAGTCACCAGAGGTTCGGAACCTTGTACCCAAGTGGCTTGAATGGATCCCGTTAGGAAGGTTGGGAGAAGTTTCCGACATTCAAGGAGCAGCCGTTTTCCTAGCAAGTGAAGCTTCTGATTACATAACGGGACACGATTTGGTCATAGATGGAGGGTACACAGTGTGGTAGGATAAGAAAGACAGGAGGTAGTAATATGAAAGCCATCGTTATAGAAAAGCCTCACTATATCAGAGTTGATGATGTAAATTATCCAACTTTTGAAAAGGGTAAAACGATCCTGCAGGTTCTGAGTTGTGGTGTGTGTGGAACGGATTACAAAATATATTCAGGGGAGACAGAAACAGTGTATCCAGTCATCCCAGGTCATGAAATTGTGGGGATCGTTGAAAAATCAGATTCGTTTGAGAAAGGGCAGCTTGTAGTAGTTGATCCGAACAAAGCATGTGGTAAGTGTGAATACTGCAGGCAAGGTAGAGTGAATCTGTGTACCAATTTGAGGGCAACGGGTGTTACAGAGCCCGGTGGATTTTCCGAAGCCTTGATCGTTGATGATGAGCAAGTCTATCCCCTATCAAAAGATGTCCCTCTGGAGAGAGCCGTATTTTCAGAGCCTCTATCTTGTATTTTGAACGGTGTCAGGATGATAAAAAACTTATCACCAGAGAAGGTATTGATAGTTGGAGCTGGCAGTGTGGGTGTCATATTTTCTATGTTACTCAAAAGAATGTTTGTAGCAAGGGATATAACGTTATTCGAGAAGGATGAAAAAAGGGCGGAATATGTTGAAAAGAACTTCAACATGAAAGTTGTGATTGAAAGAATAAGTGGAATGTACGATCTGACGATTGAATGTTCAGGAAGTATCGAAGGATTTAAAACGTGTTTTGAGCATGTTGGAAAGGGTGGAACGATCCTACAATTTGGAGTAGTACCTAAGGGAGAGAAAGTAGAGATATCACCTTTTGAGATATACAAAAAAGAGATTAGGATTTTAGGATCTTACCTCAATCCCTTCACAATGAGAGAAGCTGTGAGGATCATAGAAAAAGATGAGTTCGTATTTGAAAAGCTCGTAACGGATGTTCTCACTTTAGAGGAAGTAAAAGATTATCTAGAAAAGCACAGGAAACCTCTCATGAAAGCTATATATAAGAGCTCTTAGGTTTTTGACAAATGTGTGAATGCGTGAAGGGTATTAAAAAGGTATCTAAGTGTTTCATTCTAAAAAATGAGGATTTTTTAGAGAAAAAATTTTTCAGCTATCCTCAAATTTTGATCATCCTCAGAATTTAAGCACAATAAAGGCCATGCAAGAATCTCCACCCCTCTTAAAATTGGCCTGTCGTTCATTTTTATAATCCCCTTCTAATTTGATTTAATCTAAGTGTCACCCTCATTAAGTTTGAGAATCCTTAAAAATCGAAGAATGATAAATAAAGGTTTTTGTGAGCAAACCATAGATGTTATTCTTGCTAGTAGGAGGGGTAATCTGTGAACATATACGAGAAAGCCTTGAAACTTCATAAAGATCTTAGAGGGAAGATAGAGATACGTGTAAAAGAACATGCGAATAATAGGAAAAAACTATCCATGCTGTACACACCTGGTGTTGCAGAGGTAGCAAAGAAAATACATGAGAACGAATTACTCGTAAATGAACTAACCATGCGCTGGAATTTCGTGGCGATTATAAGTGATGGATCGGCTGTGCTAGGGCTTGGTAACGTTGGACCTTACGCTGCAATGCCGGTTATGGAAGGGAAAGCCCTTTTGTTCAAAGAGTTTGGAGGGGTAGATGCTATACCACTTTGCATCAGCACACAGGATGTGGATGAAATCGTCAAATTCAGCTTGATGATCTCACCAACTTTTGGTGGGATAAACTTCGAAGACATCTCAGCACCGAGATGCTTCGAAATAGAAGAAAAGTTGAGAGGGAAGATAAATATACCGATTTTTCACGATGATCAGCACGGTACCGCCATTGTAGTTGGTGCTGCTCTTTTGAACGCACTGAAGATAGTAAATAAGAAGCTATCTCAGATAAAGGTCGTTATAAACGGTATCGGAGCGGCAGGAACGGCCATTGCAAAATTCCTACTTCATATGGGTGTGGGGAAAATGCTTTTATGTGACAGGAACGGTATACTCAATCCTTACGATAAGAGAACGATCCTTCATAAATATCATCTTGAACTTGCGAGTAAGACGAATCCAGAGGGAATATCAGGAGACCTTGCGAAGGCTATGGAAGGTGCAGATGTATTTATAGGTGTCTCAAGGGGAAATCTGGTAACTGGTGATATGATAAAGAGAATGGCGGAAGATCCGATAGTGTTTGCGATGGCAAATCCTACACCTGAAATATTTCCAGATGAAGCAAAAGCAAATGGTGCAAGGATCGTAGCGACTGGAAGATCAGATTATCCAAACCAGGTGAACAACGTTCTAGCATTTCCTGGAGTGTTCAGAGGAGCTTTAGATGTATGGGCAAAGGAGATAAACGAGCAAATGAAGATCGATGCTTCCAGAGCACTCGCAGATTATTGGGAGGATAATCTAAAGGAGGATTCCATCTTACCACCAGCTATGGATAAACACGCCGTTGTGGAAGTAGCCTTTGCAACCGCTAAGAGCGCTATAAAATCTGGTGTGGCACGAAAAATAATGAAAGAAGATGAGCTTAGGAGAACCATAGAGGAAAGAATCCTTGAAGGTGATAATTGAGATGAGGTATCATGAGAGTTTCAAAATTATCAAATTTATCGTTCAGTCCCTTTTCGTAAACAACTGTAAAAAGTGAATCATTCCGGTTAAGGTGTAATCATGAGTAGCAAAGGGTATGAAAAACGGTACATAGAATACTTGGATTGAACTGATTTCATTCCGTTATCAATTTCCTTGCTTCGCTTGACATAGAACTCGTGTTAGAATATAATCTTGAGAGCAGGATAGGGGCCAGCGTAGCTCAACCGGTAGAGCGACTGATTTGTAATCAGTAGGTTGTGGGTTCGAGTCCCACCGCTGGCTCCAGAGAAAGATCGGTGGGGTGCCCGAGCGGCCAAAGGGGGCAGACTGTAAATCTGCTGGCGGAGCGCCTTCGGAGGTTCAAATCCTCCCCCCACCACCAGAATTCGAAAGTCGTGGTAGAGAGGGTGAAGGTGATGAGGATAAGGATCGTTCTCAAGTGTTCAGAATGTGGAAGCAGAAATTACTACACCACGAAAAACAGGGATAGAAAGCAGAAACTACAGCTCAGGAAATACTGTCCGAGATGCAACAAGCATACAGTGCACGTTGAAACCAAATAAGGTTATGCGCAGGGCCGTAGCTCAATTGGTAGAGCGCCGGTCTCCAAAATCGGAGGTTGCAGGTTCGAGTCCTGCCGGCCCTGCCAATTTTTTTGTGTAAGAAGGGGGAAAGAAGATGGAAAAGCTGAGAAGGTTCTTCAGAGAAGTGAAAACAGAGGCAAAGAAAACACACTGGCCGAATTGGCATGAGCTCGTTGGCTCCACAACGGTTGTGGTTTTCATCCTTATCACTATGGGTGTGTATTTCTTCATTCTTGACCTTTTCTTCTCTGGTTTCATGAGGGCGTTATTAGGAATACTAGGGATAAGGTGATAGAGGTATGAGGAAAAAATGGTACATTCTTCAAACGATGTCCGGATATGAATACGCTGTGAAGGAAAATTTGGAGAATAAGGTGGAGGTGACGGGGGCCCATCACCTCGTTGGAAGGGTCGTCATACCTGAAGAGGTTGTACTTGACGCTTCTTCGAAATCATCGGATAGATACATCCTTTCCCCCAACGCCAAACTTCACGTCTCATCTGGGAAGAACGTCGAAAAGGGAGATATTTTGGCAGAAGAGCCCCCGACCCATGCTAGAAGGTATGGGAAGGTAGTCGACATCAAGAACGTCAGAAAGATAGTAATAGAGACCATAGATAGAAAATACACGAAAACTTATTACATACCGGAAAGTGCCGGTGTGGAGACAGGTCTTAAGATAGGAACTAGGGTGAGGCAAGGTATGCCTCTGAGTCGGGATGGTGAATACATATGTGAACTCGATGGTAGGATAGTTGAAATAGCCAAGATGAAAAGAGTGACTGTGAAAGCAGAAGATGGAGAGGAAGATATATATCACATACCTCTGGAGGTTTTTGACAGGAGTATGGTGAGGAAAGGCCAGGAGGTTAAAGCAGGGGACCTTCTTGCAGAGGGGAAGAAGTACTTTGCAAAGACCTCAGGAAAGGTGGAGGTTCTGGATCTTGGGACTAGGAAAGAAATACGAATTTTAAAAACGAAAAAGAAAAGGTTCTTCCCTGGATACGTCTTCGTCGAGATGATCATGAACGACGAAACGTATCAGTTCGTCAGAACGGTTCCCAACGTTATAGGTTTCGTATCCGTGGGAGGTCAACCCATACCACTGAGAGAAAGAGAAGCAAGAGCCATATTGAGATTGGCAGGCCTTGAAGAATACGAAGAGAAGAAGAAACCCGTTAAAGTGGAGTTCGACTTCAACGTGGGAGACACGGTGAAGATAATAAGTGGTCCTTTTGAGGATTTCGCAGGAATCGTGAAGGAGATAGATCCAGAAAAGCAAGAACTCAAGGTTTCAGTTACCATATTCGGAAGAGAAACTCCTGTTGTGCTCCATGTATCGGAAGTTGAGAAAATAGAATGATGTGGGAGGGCTACCCCCGAACCACGTAAGGAGGGTCAAATATGGCGAAAAAGGTGATTGCAGAGATAAGACTTCAACTTCCTGCTGGAAAAGCAACCCCAGCTCCCCCGGTTGGACCCGCGTTGGGACAGAGGGGAGTAAACATCATGGAGTTCTGTAAGAGATTCAACGCTCAAACAGCGGATAAAGCAGGAATGCTTCTTCCTGTCATCATAACAGTCTACGAGGATAGATCTTTCACTTTCATCGTCAAAACTCCGCCCGCTTCTTTCCTCTTGAAAAAAGCGGCGGGACTTGATAAAGGTTCCTCAGAAGCCAAGAGGAAAGTGGTCGGGAAGGTAACAAGAAAGCAGATAGAGGAGATAGCGAAGATGAAGATGCCAGACCTCAACACGGATGATCTGGAAGCAGCCATGAGAATAATCGAAGGTACGGCGAAGAGTATGGGAATAGAAGTTGTCGAAGGTTGATGTGAAAGGAGGAGGCAGTCATGCCGAAGCACTCCAAAAGGTATCTTGAAGTTAGGAAACTCGTTGATAGGATGAAGTATTACGATGTGGATGAAGCAATAGATCTCGTTAAGAAAACTGCTACAGCCAAATTCGACGAAACAATAGAATTACATCTTGCAACGAACATAGATTACAGAAAACCGGATCAGCACGTTAGAGGAACCATATCTCTGCCTCATGGAACGGGGAAAAAAGTGAAGGTTTTGGTATTCGCGAAGGGAGATAAAGCGAAAGAAGCACAAGAAGCCGGTGCAGATTATGTGGGAGCGGAAGATCTCGTTGAGAAAATAGAGAAAGAGGGATTTCTTGATTTCGATGTTGCTATCGCAACTCCTGACATGATGAGAGTTATTGGAAGACTGGGAAAGATTTTAGGGCCAAGAGGTTTGATGCCTTCACCGAAATCTGGAACCGTGACGCAGGAAGTAGGAGAAACGGTCAAAGAATTCAAAAAAGGAAGGGTTGAAGTCAGAACGGATAAAACAGGAAACCTTCACATACCAATAGGAAAGAGATCATTCGCGAACGAGCAACTGAAAGAAAACCTGCTCTCAGCAATAGAACAGATAATGGCGATGAAACCATCGGGAGTCAAGGGCCAGTTCATAAGAAAAGCAGTGGTTGCTTCGACTATGGGACCTGGTATAAAATTGGATCTTGGAAAACTGTTGTCCAAGAAGAAATAAATAATGTGCCGAAGACGGCAGGTTCTTAAAGGGACTATCCCGCCTGCCCGAGGCACACGAAAGATGTGCAAGTTTCTTTCGTGGGCCTTGGGAGGCCCACGAAATTTTTTTAGGAGGTGAAAGTTTTGCTGACCAGAGAAGAAAAGAAAAGGATAGTTGAGGAGATGACAGAGATTTTGAAAAATTCTTCTCTGATTCTCTTAACGGATTTTACAGGTTTAAACGTTGAGCAGATAAGCGAGTTAAGAGCGAGAATAAAGGAAAAATATGGGAAAGGAGCAAGATACAGAGTTGTGAAAAACACTTTGCTAGGTTTCGCCCTTGAAAGAGCTGGTTTTGACCCCCAGGATTACAAAGAATTTCTATTTGGCCCCACGGCGGTGCTTTACGTTCTGGAAGGAGATCCCGTGGAAGCTGTCAAAACCATTTACAACTTTTATAAAGAGAAAAAGCTGGAAAAATTCAAATTCAAGGGAGGATTTCTTGAGAGAAAAAGGTTCTCTGCAGAGGAAGTTGAAAACATAGCAAAACTTCCATCTAAGGAAGAATTGTATGCCATGGTTGTTGGCAGGTTGAAATCACCTATAAACGGCCTTGTATTCGTTCTGAGTGGAATCATGAGGAATCTGCTTTATGTTCTTAACGCAATTAAAGATAAAAAACAATGATTATGGAGGTGATTTTCTATGACAATCGATGAAATCATACAGGCTATCGAACAGATGACGGTATCAGAGCTTGCAGAGCTTGTTAAGAAACTCGAAGACAAGTTTGGAGTAACAGCTGCCGCTCCCGTTGCAGTTGCAGCACCAGTTGCAGGAGCAGCTGGAGCAGGTGCTGCCGAGGAAGAGAAGACGGAATTCGATGTTGTTCTGAAGAGTTTCGGCCAAAACAAGATCCAGGTTATAAAGGTTGTAAGAGAGATAACGAGTCTTGGACTCAAAGAAGCGAAGGATCTTGTGGAGAAAGCGGGAACGCCAGACGCTGTGATCAAGAGTGGTGTGACCAAGGAGGAAGCAGAGGAGATAAAGAAGAAACTGGAAGAGGTTGGAGCAGAAGTGGAATTGAAATGAACTTTTCGAAAGTTTCTCGTGTGAAAAAAGTTTGTATCAACCCCGTGCTAGGAGTTGCCTGCACGGGGTTTATATGTTTTAATATGTAAGGCTATGCTACTGATTATCTTTCACTCTCAAAAGGTTCAAGAGTTATATTGATAATTCCAGTCCAACAAGAAGGGGGAAGTTACCCCCTGAAGATTTTTTGTTCAAAATTTCTGAGAGGTGAGAAAATGAAAGAGACTGACTATGGAAAGAGGAAAAGGCTCACCTTTGGAAAAATCAGAGAACCGATAAGTGTTCCAAATCTCATAGCTATCCAATTAGAATCTTACCACAAATTTTTGAATGAGGGACTACTTTCCGTCCTGAAGAAATTCTCTCCCATATATTCTCAAGCTCCAAGGGGAGATCTGAGGAAATCCGATAAAGGTTTCATGCTTGAATTCGTTTCCACAAGGGTTGGTAGCCCAAGCTTCACACCAGAAGAGTGTAAGGCAAAGGGCCTCACCTATACCGTTCCCGTTTACGTTACGGCAAGACTCACGGATCTCAAAACGGGAGAGATGAAAGAAGAAGAAGCGTTTCTTGGCTATATTCCCTACATGACTGAGAGAGGTACGTTCATAATCAACGGTGCAGAAAGGGTCGTGGTTAACCAGATAATCGTCTCTCCTGGTCTTTACTATCCCGATGATTATATAGACAGTGAAGAATACGGAACTTACTTCTTACCAGCTCGAGGAGCTTGGCTTGAGATACTCCTTGATCCATACGACGGGGTTTTATACGCTTCTTTGGATGGGAAAAAGGTCAACCTCTTCTTGTTCTTGAAAACGATAGGTTATGAGGATGACATGCAGATACTATCGTTCTTCCCAACGGTTATCGACGCAGACGATGAAGACAGCGTAAAACTCCACGTTGGTTCCATGCTACTCGAAGATGTTATCGTAAATGGTGAGAAGATCGGTGAGAAGGGAAAACTCATAACGAACGAGATGGCAGAGAAGATCTTGAAATCAAGTGTCGAGAAAGTCAAGATAGTTCACCCCATAGCCCAGAACACTTTTGAGAAAATGGTTGAGGAAATTTTGAAATCACGTGAAGAGGAAGAGGCAGAAGCTGATACCATACACGGTATAGGAGAAGTGACCAGTGTCGATGCTTTTCTCGAGATATTCAGAAGGTTGAGGCCAGAAGAGCTTCCGAGGATAAACGCTGCAAAGAGGTACATACACGATCTGTACTTCAACCCAGAAAGATACGATCTTTCCGAGGTTGGAAGATACAAGGTTAACAAAAGGCTTCAAGAGGCGTACGTTGAATATCTCATAGAGATAGAAGGAAAAAATCCCGAGGAAGCGAAAAAAGCGGTCTACGATGTCAAAGAAACCATACTAACTCCTCTTGATATAATTCTTGCCACCAGAAAACTCTTCGATTATTTCGAAACAAGGTACATGAACGATTTCGAAGTGGATACTTATGACCTCAAAAAGCTCGTTCAGATATTTGAGGAGAAGTTCCTTGAGGATCACAGAATAGCCCCTTGTGACCTCAGAAAGCTCATGAACATAATGAGAAAGAATTACGATGCGAGCTTCGATATATCGATTTACGCTGCCATGAAATACTTGACGAACATCAACAAGGAAACGACTCCCATACCCTTTGATACGAAGGATCATCTCGGTAACAAGAGGATAAGGACGGTTGGGGAACTCATAAGGAGAGAATTCGAAAGGTTATTCGCAAAGGCTCAAAGAGCGATTCAAGAAAAATTGACATTGACCTCATCCTTGAGCAAAATACCAATACAGAGTCTTATAAACATAAAATCCATAATATCCACTGTCAATCAATTTTTCGCAACCAACCAACTCTCTCAGTTCATGGATCAGGTGAATCCTTTGTCTGAGCTCACCCATAAAAGGAGACTATCTGCCGTCGGCCCTGGTGGGCTCAGAAGAGAATCGAAGGTTTTCGAAGCGAGAAACGTTCACCACTCTCAATACGGGAGGATCTGTCCCATAGAAACGCCAGAAGGTGCTAACATCGGTTTCATAACCTCGCTTGCCATCTATTCCAAAGTTGACAAATACGGATTTTTATTGACTCCATACAGGAAAGTTGTCAACGGTAAGGTCACCGACGAGATAGTCTACCTTGCGGCAGATGAGGAAGAAAAATACAAGATCACACCTTCCACAACGGAAATAGATGAGGAAGGAAACATAATACCCGAGAGGGTTGTTGTTAGAATCGGTGAAGATATAAGGTTCGTTTCGAAGGATGAAGTGGATCTCATGGACGTATCTCCAAAGCAACCTTTTAGTGTATCGGCTTCCTTGATACCGTTCCTGGAGCACGACGATGCGAGTAGGGCCCTCATGGGATCTAACATGCAGAGACAAGCGGTTCCCCTTGTGAAAACCGAAGCCCCCCTTGTCGGTACCGGTATGGAATGGGAAGCAGCTAAGAACTCTGGATACGTCGTCTTGGCAAAACATGATGGAATTGTCAAAATGGTGGATGCGAAAAGGATAGTGATCCACAGGATCGATGAGAATGGGGAACTCATGTACGATGAGAAGGGTTATCCCGTATTGGATGAGTACAATCTTCTGAAGTTTGTAAGGTCCAACCAGGATACAACCATAAATCAGAAACCAATAGTTGACATCGGAGATAGAGTGAAAGCGGGAGAACCCATAGCTGATGGTCCAGCAACGGATATGGGAGAACTCGCCCTTGGTAGGAACGTTCTGGTTGCTTTCATGCCTTGGGAAGGGTACAACTACGAAGATGCCATCCTTGTGAGTCAAGAGCTTTTGGAGGAGGATACCTTCACCTCGATTCACATAGAGGTTTATGAAACTCAAGCAAGGGAAACAAGGCTTGGACCTGAAGAGATAACATCAGATATTCCAAATGTCAGTAAGGAACTTCTCAAAAATCTGGATGAAGATGGGATAATAAGAATAGGTGCGTACGTTGTTAGTGACTACGGCGTTGGATCTCAAGCAATTCTTGTTGGAAAAGTCACACCCAAAGGAGAAGGAGACACATCTCCTGAGGAAAAGATCATAAGATCCGTTTTCGGTGAGAGGGGAAGAGATGTTAAAGATTCTTCGTTGAGACTCCCCCACGGTGTTGAAGGAAGGGTCATAAAGGTCGATGTTTTCGACAAGAACGATATAGCAGATCTTGGATCCGGCGTCAACAAACTCGTGAGAGTTTACGTTGCCACGAGAAAGACATTGGATGTTGGTGACAAACTCGCTGGAAGACATGGAAACAAAGGCGTCATATCCAAGATCTTGCCGAAAGAGGATATGCCTTTCCTTCCCGATGGAACACCTGTGCAGATGGTTTTGAATCCATTAGGGATCCCCTCGAGAATGAACGTAGGACAGATTCTTGAGACGCAGCTTGGATGGCTTGCAAAACTTACAGGCAAATGGTTCGCCACACCCATTTTCGATGGTGCGAAGGAAGAAGAGATATTGAGAGAACTTTACAAAGAAAGGAAAAAGAGAGGTCTTCACGCGGGTGACAACGAAGAGGATCCATCGGGTAAGGTCGTTTTGAGGGATGGAAGAACAGGAGAGCCTTTCGACAGCCCCGTTGTGGTTGGTTACATGTACATGATGAAGCTCGTTCATATTGCGAAAGAAAAGATACATGCAAGATCAACGGGTCCTTATTCTCTGATTCATCAGCAACCTCTCGGTGGAAAATCGCACTTTGGAGGTCAGAGGCTTGGTGAAATGGAAGTCTGGGCTTTGGAGGCATACGGTGCAGCTCATACCCTTGCAGAGATGCTCACCATAAAGTCCGATGATATAAAGGGAAGAAACGAAGCTTACAAAGCTATTCTCAAAGGAAGGAACATACCAGAACCGGGTATCCCCGAGAGTTTCAGAGTTCTTGTGAAAGAGTTGAGAGGTCTTGCTCTTGATGTCAGGCTTTACGACGATGAAGGAAACGAGATAGACATCGACAAGTTCTGAATCTGGGGAGGGTGGAAAGATGGCGGTATCTACTTTTAAGAGGAAGATTGCCAGCGTTCAGATAAAGCTCGCATCTCCTGAGACCATTAGAAGTTGGTCGAGTGGAGAAGTCAAAAAACCTGAGACCATAAATTACAGAACGTTCAAACCAGAAAGAGACGGCTTGTTCTGTGAGAGAATTTTTGGCCCCGTGAAGGATTACGAATGTGCATGTGGTAAGTATAAAGGAAAGAAGTATGAAGGAACAGTTTGTGAAAGATGTGGCGTGCGTGTTGAATCGAGAGAAGCGAGAAGAAAAAGGATGGGTCATATAGAACTTGCAGCCCCTGTCGTCCATATATGGTATCTTGAAAGTATTCCCAGTGTCCTGGGAACGCTCCTCGATATATCCACATCGGATCTTGAAAACATAATATACTACGGAAGCAGAAGAATCATCGAGAGGGCGTTCATAGTGACCGATCCGAAAGACAGTCCTTTCTCTCAGGGAGATATTCTTTATGAGACAGAATACAGAATCTACATGCGAAAATGGAATTTCGACGTTGAACAGGCTTTTATAGTTAAAAATCCCAAATCTCCTGTTGTATCGGATCTTGATGGCGAGGTCAGGTTAAAAACTGAAAGAACGAATACTGGAAGAGAACTGGTCTGGATTATCGTGAGAAACGTTGTAAGGGCAGAGCACACGGTTTATCCCGGAATGAAGATCGTGGTTAAGGATGGAGAAAGTGTTGAAAAAGGTCAGGAAATGACCATGGAGATGGAGGTAGAACCGATCTACGCACCTTTTGAAGGCTACGCAGAAGTCGATGAACTCACCAATACTGTGACTTTAAGACCTCTGACCACAAGTAAAGAACAGCCCTTGGTATTCACGATACCATACGGAGCGAGAGTTTTAGTGAAAGATGGTGAAAAGATCAAAAAAGGAGATCAGATAACGAGTCCGACGAAGCTACCAAGTGTCAAAGCCAGCATATCTGGAAAGGTCGTCTTTGGAAGGGATCTCAACGTAAGACCACTGGAGGATGGTACATACGAAGCCCTCTCCATGGGAACGCTTTATGTCGAAAGCAGTATTGAGGAGAGGAAATATCCTATATTCGAAGGTTCCCTCGTTTATGTGAACGACGGTGATCAGGTGAAAAAAGGTGACCACCTTGCAGATAGATTCCTCTTCGAAGATGAGTTCTTAGCTTCTTCAGAAGCTAAGATCTTCGAAGAATACTATCCAACGTTGTTCGATCTCGAGGAGAGAGTTGAAAACGACAGGCCAATAGTTGTCATAACGGATATCGATCCTGAAGCTTCTGAAGAGACGGGCTTGAAAATAGGAGACATAATAACCGAAAATGAATACGAAGCTTACAGTCAGATATACCCAGATAAAATCAAAGCGAGTTACGGTGCGACAGCTATAAAAGAGCTACTTCAGAAACTCGATCTTGAGGAATTGAAGGCATATCTTGAAGCGGAACTCAAGAAACTTCCTGTATCCAGTTCAAAGGCGATAAAGCTCAGAAGAAGATTAAAACTGGTAAAAGACTTCATAAAATCTGGGAACAAGCCTGAGTGGATCATTCTAGAAGTTGTTCCCGTCATACCACCAGATTTAAGACCCATGATACAGATCGAGGGGGGAAGGTTTGCAACAACGGATCTCAACGAACTCTACAGGAGGGTCATAAACAGAAACAACAGGCTTAAAAGACTCATGGATCTTGGAGCTCCCGAGATAATACTGAGAAACGAAAAGCGAATGCTCCAAGAAGCTGTTGACGCTTTGATACACAACGGAACCGAATCTGAAGGGAAGAGACACAAAAGAATACCTGTCAAAGACAGGAATGGAAGACCTCTGAAATCTCTAACAGATCTTCTGAGAGGAAAGAAGGGAAGGTTCAGAAGAAACCTCCTTGGAAAAAGGGTTGACTACTCTGGAAGAGCGGTGATAGTTGTTGGACCTGACCTCAAGATACATCAATGTGGCATACCAAAGAAAATGGCCATGGAACTCTTCAAACCGCTTGTTCTTGCAAAACTTCTTGGAGAAGGAGAAACGAGTAAAGCGGTGAGGAAGATGAAGAAAGCGATCATCGAAAAGGAAATGCCGGAAGCCTGGGAAGTTCTGGAAGAGGTCATAAAAGGGAAAGTGGTTCTTCTAAACAGAGCCCCGACTCTTCACAGAGTATCCATACAGGCTTTTGAACCAAAGCTAGTTGAAGGGAACGCTATACAGCTTCATCCAGTTGTATGTCCTCCATTCAACGCAGACTTCGATGGCGACCAGATGGCTGTTCATGTACCGCTATCTGCAGCTTCTCAAGCAGAATCCAGGCTTCTCATGCTCTCAAGATACAACATAATCTCTCCAGCTCATGGAAAACCTATATCCCTGCCGACACAAGACATCATCATAGGTGTGCACTATCTGACGACGGTAACAAAAGATTTTGAGAAGATAAAGCCGGAGGAGATAAAATGGAAGTTCTCATCACCTGAAGAAGCGATGCTTGCTTACTTCCACGGATACATTTCACTTCACACACCTATATTGATCAAAATAAATCTGAAGGGTGAGGAAAAAAGGATAAAAACGACTCCTGGAAGGGTCATATTCAACGAGATAGTTCCTGAGGAATTCAGAGACTACAACAAAATCTTCGGAAAGAAGCAGATAAACTCCTTAGTTTATGAAACGTTCAAGAAATACGGTGTCGACAGGGCAGCGGATCTTTTAGACGACATAAAATCACTAGGATTCCATTACGCAACAGTTTCGGGTCTCACATTCTCTCTTAAAGATCTTGTTGTTTCTCCTGAGAGAGACAAGATAATAAACGAAACATGGGAGAAAGTTAAGAAGATAGAAGAGTACTACGAACAAGGGTTCCTGACGGAGGAGCAGAGAAAGAGCGAGATCGTGAGGATCTGGACGAAAGTAACTGATCAAATAAAAGAGCTCACCTCGAGAACCTTGGGTGCGAATCCATTCAACCCCATATACATGATGGTGAATTCAGGTGCAAGGGGTAACATAGACCAGGTCAAACAGCTTGCAGGTATAAGAGGTCTGATGATAAAGGCGTACGACCCAAGATCCAGGGAAATAAAATCCAGAATCTTCAGAGGACAAGCCGTATACGAGGCTCTGACCTTTGACTATCCTGTCGACAGGAACTTGAGAGAAGGTGTTAACATCCTCCAGTTCTTCATATCCACTTACGGCGCGAGAAAAGGTCAAGTTGATACGGCGATGAACACGTCGTTTGCTGGTTACTTGACAAGGAGGCTCATAGATGTCGCACAGAGTGTGGTTGTAACCATGCCGGATTGTGGAACTCATAACGGTATCAGAGCGATGGATTTGATAAAAGATGGCACGGTCGTTGAAAAGCTAGAGGATTTCCTGTTTGGGAGGGTTCTGGCAGAGGATGTTATAGATCCAGAAACAGGAGATGTCGTTGTCAATCCAGAAAACGGAAAAGCCTACACAAGGAACACGATGTTAGCCGACGATGATGCGAAATTCTTGGCATCTTACAGAAAAAGTGTCGATGTGTACAAAATCATCGACTTTGACATAACCGAAATAGAGCTTCCATACACTTACGCAGAACTTGCGGAAGATATAGAAGGAGAAAACGGTGAAATATTCGAAAAAGGGTCCGAAGTGACATGGGAAGTTATAAGGGCTGCAAGATCCAAAGGAAAAGAAAGTATAAAGATAAAGATCTATCCGGTAGTTGGAGCGGTAGTTGCGGAAGAGAACCCGATTTACGACAAAAAAGGAGAGAGACAGATAGCTGTTTATCAAGAGGTCATAAACGAAAATACCGCAAAACTCCTTGAAGAGAACGACGTTCAGAAAGTTCTTGTAAGGCCTAACATAATCGTCAGATCACCTCTAACATGTGAAGCCGAACATGGAATATGTGCCGCATGCTATGGTATGGATCTTTCGAACCACAAGATAGTCAACGTTGGAGAAGCGGTGGGTATCGTTGCGGCTCAATCGATTGGAGAACCTGGAACACAGCTTACCATGAGAACCTTCCACGTTGGAGGAGTTATGGGAGCGAGTGACATCGTCAGTGGTTTGACCACAGTCGAGAAAACCTTCGAGCCTTACGCTTTCTTGAGGGAAGAAAAGAGTGGTTCCAAGAAGGAAATCAAGAAATACTATGGAGCGGAAGCAAGGCTCTCGGAAGTTGATGGATTCGTCAAAGACATAGCAGAAGACGAAACCGGCAGGAGAGTTATATACATTGAAGATTACGCAGGAAGAATATACGCTTATGAGATATCGAAGAGAGCGAAACCGAAAGTTAAGAAAGGTCAGAAGGTTTTCAGAGGAGATCCATTAACGACGGGAGCCATAGTTTGGTGGAAACTCCTTGAAATGGAGGAAGAAAAAGGAGTTCTAACTGCTATAAACCTTCTGAAGATAATAAAGAACGCATATGTCCAGCAAGGAGTCGATATACACGACAAGCACTTCGAGATAATATTCAGACAGATGCTGAGTATGGCGGAGGTCGTGGATCCAGGAGATAGTGACTACCTGCCAGAGCAACTCGTTCCAATAGTGGATCTGAAAAGATTCAACAGAATGGTTCTTGAAGAGAATTCGAAGATAGATGAAAACAGAAGACTTGTCATAGGAAAAGAACTTGCAAGGAGGCTCATAACCGAGTCTCCGGATGGTACCATAGAAGTGATCGCATCGGAAGGAGAAGAGATCACAGAAGAAATTCTGAAAAAAGCGATAGATGCTGGAATAAAAGAGATAGATGTGGTCGAAAGAGGAAAGGTTGTGACGTACCAGATTCTACCGAAAGAACCTGTAAGGTACAAGAGAAGACTGCTGTCTCTTAAAAAGGCTGCTCTGAATTATCCGGGATGGCTCAGCGCAGCTGCCTTTGAGGAGACGGCATGGATCTTGACAGGATCTGCCATAGAAGGGAAATCGGACCCATTGTATGGATTGAAGGAAAATGTGATCGTTGGACAGTTGATACCAGCTGGAACAGGACTTGACGTGTTTGCAAACATACAGATAGAGGAAACGCCAAGAGCAGTGGAAGAAGAGAAACTTGCATGAAAAAAGGGGGCTTGCGCCCCCTTTTTTTAAAAGTCTTTTTAAAAGATTGTCCACCAAAGGTCGTATTCCTCAGATTCATCTATAACACAGAAAATCTCACCATCATCCATATCAACATTTATAGGTATTGCATTCTCATTGACGAAGACAGTTCCTGAAACATTAGAGGAACCAGCAGAGGAAGATCTCTGAACCAACAAGTAGAAGGATCCTGATAGATTTGATAAATCTACTTCCAAGTGCCCATTTACAAACGGATATGTTCCTATAGTGTTATAAGATTTATCTTCCACTATCAACCATGCATCTTCAATGGGATTAATATCTAATGACAATTCAAAAGTACTATCGAAAGTGAAGGTTTCTGTGGACACCCCACTTTCAAGATCTACAGATCTGCTGAGAGAGCATTCTTCTTCCATTCTCAAATTCGGGGCAAGACCAATCCAGCCGTAGATCCAATCCGGCCCTCCAACGATTATCATGTAATTTCCCGGATCTATGTCGTAGAAATGTGCAATACCGTTGTTATCAGTCTTTGCAAAGTAGTCACTACCATCTCCTAATAATCTTTTTAGAGTTACATAAGCAAACGGTACTCCCCAATCACCCGTTGCCTTCACCTCAACATCGAGTGTAGCACTAATGTAATCGGATGGATCTTTTCCAAGAGAAGCTTTCGCATCGATTCTTCCATATCCAGAAGCATGGTCAAACCCTGGATCTTCTATATCCACAGCTCCTTCTTCTATCATTTTCTTTATTTGATAAGGCGTTGCATTAGGATATTTCTGTTTGAGAAGCGCCACTAAAGCTGAAACATGAGGTGTAGCCATAGATGTTCCGCCCCAGTAAGCGTAAGGTCGGCCATATACTCCTTCACTTTCTGCAGATCCCCTTGGTATACACGAAAGAACGTTCACACCGGGTGCAGCAACAGAAATATAATCGCTTCTACTTGAAAAATCAACTATATCGTCCCTTGCTGTGCTAGCAGCTACAGCTATAACACCGGGATATGCGGAAGGATAATGGAAATGCTGGTCTGTGTGGTCGTTTCCAGCGGATGCTACGAAAACTACACCATGAGACAGTGCGTAATCAACAGCCTCTTTTAAAGTGTAGGAATAACCACCACCACCCCAGCTGTTCGACAGAACATCGGCTCCATGATCAACGGCCCAAACGATGCCATTTGCTACGTATTCGTCACCAACGTAGTAATAATCACTATGATCAGGAGTCCCTTTGAAAATAACTATAGGCATGATTTTTGCACCGTATGCCAGTCCCAATACACCTTTACCATCTCTTTTCGCTGCTATAGTTCCTGCAACATGTGTTCCATGATCATCTTCAGGATTTTCAGGATCTTCATAATCTGTATCAGGTGGTATTTCAACACCTTGTTCTGGATCGTACCCTTTAACAAATTGACCTACAAGATCGGGATGCTGACCATCTATGGGTGTATCCACAACCGCTACCACGATTCCCGTACCAGTTGCTTCTTCCCAAGCATCAAGAGCGTTTACTTTCCACAGTCCCCAAAGATATGGTGCAAATTCTTCATCACATCCTGTAACAGATATTTTTAATATCTCATCATCAATAACACCAGGTTTTGGATCTATCAAATCTCTGACATAACTTGGTTCCACGTATCTTATACCATCGAGTTCCATCCTCTTGAGTTTGTTTATAGCATCAGTCACTTTACCTTCAAACCTCAATCCCACAGCTTTTATTTGAGGTATTTCCACCGTTATTTCTGCATCCAGGGCTTCTATTATCTTGTCCACAGCTTCCCTGTTTTCGTATCCAACGATGAGCCTTCCTTCAAAATATTTGTATCCATTTACTTCACCGAAAACGGGTTTATTGATACCGTTATTGTCACTGTTGATATTCACCTGACATGACATTAAAGCAAGGATCACACCAAGTACGATCACCATCAACAACTTTTTCATCGATCATCCCCCCTTTCATTCACTTTCCACCAGTCGTGAAAGTGTTGAAAATGTCTGCTCTTGCATATCCAAGAATTCTATAAACATAGCCATAATCAACTGCTATGGAATAAGCTGCTGAATCGTTATCTACTACGTACGCAACGGCAAGATCCATTCCCCATTCGTAGGTTTTGTTAGGTTCGAGTTTATCGTAAGGATAAAAGTACCAAGAATAAGGATCAAACGATGAATTGTAGAATATCCATGTATAATCAGAGAATTTAACACTCATGGTTTTCTTTCCTACTGAGTAGAAATGGTATATATCTGAAGTATTTGGATCAAGCGGTATGATGTGTGTTTCTGAGAGAACCTGATCGTACAACCAAATTACGTATTCATAAGTGACATCACCCTCCGGTGATGATAAATCTTTGTTCGGTATCCATACGAATACAGGATCCCTTGAAACATTTATTTCTCCATCTTCTGGTTCAACCAAAATAACATTGAAACTATCAAGAGGAACCACAGAACCAAGTTCGGCGGCATCGGATTCACCATCTGGATACCATGAAGTTACCTTATACCAGACTCTTTTCCCTGGTTCAAGTAATGGTGAGGAATCTCTATATGGATTATTAAAACCGTAATCTTTCCCTGCAACTCCGATTTTTTCCCAATTCACCCCATCAAAGGATCTGTATATAACGTACGCTTCTGGTTCTTCATATTGCGTTGGATCGATCAATCCCCAGCTAACAGCGGAGTTATAATCGATCCACCAAATATCAACCCATAAGTTCGAATTCTCGGGAGCTGCCAATGGTTTTACTTCTTTTCCAAGTTTTTCTAGCTTTTTCATCTTTTTGGAGAGAGGAGGAGCGTAAAACGCTATTTTTCGAAGTCTCGTGTACGCATCTAAATTCGTATAGCCAAAATCAGACCGTTTCAATGGTACATACTTTTCAAGGGTTGTACTCCCTTCTCTGTTTACATTCACATAGTACACGTAATCCACCCTGTTGTCGTTATAATCGTAAACTACTACGTGAACTTCCGTTTCTCCCTCGAAACCGGCTGTACTTATCACACCACTTGCTTCTTGAGAGTTCAATACCAATAACCTTTCTCCAAAGAATTCTGCTCCTGGAATTTTTCCAACAGCTGCGTAAATATATTTCACATGGTTTTCACTATCGACTGTCACATGAACGTATATATCTCCCGTCACGTTATTTGCATCAAGAGGTGTTTCACCGTCTTCTTCATAGAATTCGATTTCAACTTCTGGTAATTCTTGGGTTGAAGGATCAGGATTAAGATTTGTTTTCATTTGAACAACTTCGTAAATGACTTCTTCACCATCTTTGAACTTTAACCCTTTAACACCACTAAGAGCGTATCCATATTTTTCAAGAATTACTTCTAAAGTTTCTTCTTCTTTGTAGAGGATAACATTGAGTTCCACTCTACCGTTCTCATCCGTCTGTCCTTCAGCTCTAAGGTTTCCATTTTCATCTAAAACTTTAACATTGGAATCAACAACGGCAGGTCCGGATTTCGAATCCGTTACATAAAGAACTAAAGTGGCGGTTTTTAATTGTGTTGAAAAACTCCAAACAGGTCCTACAGTTTCTCCACCTTTGTTGTCCTTTGCTACTATCTGCCAATAGTACGTTGTACTGTAATTCAAATTCACTTTATCTGTTAGATTATAAGTTGTACTTGCCCAGTTACTCTCTAGAAGCTCTAAATTCGTTTCATCTGTTCCGAAGTATATATCGAACGTTAAAGGATCCCCATTAGGGTCACTACACTCCCAAGAAAGCACGACATTTGAAATATCCTCTATAACTGCTTCATCTTCAGGTGAAGGATTACCGGGAGCATTTGGATTAGCGTTAATAGGTCCACAAGACCATGTGATCAAGGATATTAGCAGAACTAAGATTGAATAGAAAAATGCTTTTTTCATGAACTATCCCTCCTTTTTATAACTACCAGAGATGTTAAAAAAACCTATTTGACAAAAGGGGCTGAGGAAATACCTTTCCCCTCAGCCCCACTGCTACCAACAATTCCTCATATCACTCTTCCTTATACAGGATGTAATAATCATCTCCTGGTCTCATCATGTTGTAGTACCAACCTTTGACCCAGGATCTCTGAACACGGTATCCGATTCCTTGATAAAGCGGCGCACCGAGGGCGTATTTCATCGTGAATTTCTGAATCTCCTCATAAAGCGCCTGTCTTTTTGCAGGATCGCTCTCACCAACAGCTTGTATGATCAGCTCATCCAAGCTCTTTCCTCCAAGATCTGGATGAGGTGTTGAGACGAATTTCTTGAAGTTTTCACCTTGTCTTCCTGCATAAACTCCTCCACTGTGGTAGTAAGTGAATATGAAGTTGTGAGGATCTGGGTAATCCGCAAGCCACCCGATTATGAATGCTGGGAGTTCTCCTCTTTTGGAAGCATCAAGATACGTTGGCCACTGGACTCCTCTCACCTCTATATGGAATTTCGGGTTTATCATCTCTATGTAGGCTTTTAACATCTCAGCAGCAACTCTTCGTGTATCGTTTCCCAAGTTGTACAGAAGTGTCATTTTGAATCCTTTCTTCCAAACCTCTCCGTTCCAAGCTTTCTTGAATTCTTCTGTTGCTTTCAAAATATCGAACCTCGGGGCATTTTCATCCTCGAGAAGTTTTTCGTTGAATCCCAGAAGCCCTTTTGGCAGATCTGCTGGAATCTGTATTCCAAGACCATGCAATACATCTTTTATGAATCCTTGGTAATCCATAGCGTAGGTGAAACCTTTTCTAACATGTATGTCGCTGAAAAAGTCTGGGGGTATTCCGTTTCCATCGAGTTTCCCAGATCCAATGTACTTACTGTCTTTCTTGATACTCCAGTTGAAGTGAAGTGATGTGATGACAAGTGTTGGTAGATCCTTTATAACCGTTACTCCTTCCATTCCCTCAACCTGGGGTAGGTATTGAAGAGGCACATAGCATATATCGGCATCACCTTGCTCAAGCATAGCTCTTCTTGTCGACCATTCGTCGATACCCCAGATTATAACCTTCTTTATCTTTGCGGGTTCTCTCCAATAGTTCTCGTTCCTTTCGAGAATCACTTTCTGCTGTGCTCTATCCCATTCAACGAGTTTGAATGGCCCTGTTCCGTTCATTCTGTCATATAATGGTGATTCTTCTTTTCTAATATCATGGTATTTCCACCAGGTGTCAGCTTTTCCATCCCAGCACCCAACCTCAATACACCATTCTTTGTCGAGGATGGCTGCCCAGTTCGCACTCTGCGCGATTATGTTCATAAATGGTGCAAACGGCCTCACAAGTTTTATAACCACGGCATCTCCTTCCACCTCTATTGCGGGATCTATGTAGTCTGTGTAAATCTTTATGAGGGCATCTTTATATTCAGGAAGAGGTTCTCCATTTTCGTCGAAAAGCTCATTGTATGGCTTCCCCACGATTTTTTCAACGAATGATTCCAAAGAACCGACGCCGAATAAAGGTTCCCAGAGCATCCACATTGGACCTGCTGCGGGATCAAGTATCAAGCCTCTTTCGAAGCTGTATTCGACATCTTCGGGTGTGAGATCTCCTCCTTCATGGAATTTGACCCCTTTCCTGATGTAGAATTTGTAAACTTTTCCTCCATCGAGGATTTCCCATTTCGTTGCAAGCCTTGGTACGAATTCTGTGACACTCTCTCCTTTGTAAGCAACCAGATTTTCATAGACGTTGTAGATAACTTCACCGCTTGCGGTGTCGTACGCCTGATGTGGATCGAGAGTATCGGGATCTCCTATGGTGGCGTCGATTATGGTGTCAGGATTTTTAACGGCTGAAAGCAGAATAGCTGATAAGATCATCAAGAATACAACGAGGAGTTTTTTCATGCTTTTCCCCCCTTCTGAGGACTTTTCGGTAAAGATTATACCATTTTCGGAGAAAAAGTGTCTAGTTTGGGCCTGACTTGGTGAATTTTTATTCTTTTTCCATTGATTTTTAAGACAGTTTCCTCCAACCTCCCACCATCTTCCAGAATCTCCTCCGGCTCTCCCAGAAGATCCAGCTCATAGACTATTTTTTTAACGCTTTCCTTTTTTCTCACCTGCAGCACTTTTCCCGATGGATCCAAAACGACAATCCAAACACCTTTATCAAGCTTTTTATCGATTTCACAAACCGATACACCATCGGAGATAACCTTATCAACCACTGTGGAGGCAACAACAGGAAACACCATGCCTTTTGAAAAAACATCCACGATTCTTGGAAGATCACTATCGACGGTATCGGAGGAAGGAGTCAAGGGGAAACCAAGGGAGGAAATTTCAAGAAGGTTCACTTCCCACTTTTCTTCCTTCCTAATTTTCTTTTCTACTTTGTTTCCAAAGAGTTCATGAACTTTATCGAAAACCTCATCTTTCCTTTCCTTGAACGCTTTCATGGATTCAAATCTTCCACCATGGATTTCATCGAATGCGCCGGCGGATACCATGTTCTCTAAAACTTTCATTGGTATACCCCTTATCTTTTCTCTAAAGTCCCACACACTTTTGTAGGGGGCTTTCCTCCTTATCTCCTCAGCAAGGTTTCTCCCAACTCCCTTGATGACGGTCAGAGGTAGATAAAATTTTTTCTCCGAAATATAAGGGAATTCTCCAGAGAGATTAACATCCGGTGGGAGAACTTCAAATCCCATGTATCGTAATTCTTGAACGATCAGAAACACTTTCTGAGGATCTCCGGAATTGTAGATCAAAAGATGCTTGAAGAAGATTTCTGGGAAATGTTCCTTGAAGAAAGAGAGCCAGTAAGATATATGAGAATAAGCCACACTATGGGACTTGTTGAACGCGTAGGATGAAAAGTTATACAACGTACTCACAAGTTCTTTCGCTTCTTCTTTCCCAAATCCTCTTGAAACCAGGTTTTCTCTCATCTTCCTCATCAAAGATTCAGCGACTTCTGGGTCTTTCTTAGACATGGCTTTTCTCAGAGTATCCGCCTCCGATGGAGAAAAACCAGCAAGATCCATAGCTATCTTCATTACCTGTTCTTGATATATGGGAAGTCCAAAGGTTTCTGGAAGATACTGGTGAGAGAAACTTTTGCTCATCTTTCTTTTAACGTATTCATCATCTATTCTGGATTTCAAAGGACCTGGCCTGTTCAAAGCCAAGACCAAGGATAAGTCTTCCATATTCTTTGGCCTTATTTTTCTACAGAGCTTCCTGGCTTCGAAACTTTCAAGTTGGAATATTCCACCAGTTCTTCCTTCAGAGATGAGTCTGTAGGTTCTCTCATCGTCGTCAGGGATCTTTTCAACACCTGCTTCTTCTCTGATATCTCGGAGAAAAGATAGAGTTCTGAGCCCTAGAATATCGATCTTGACGACACCTATGGATGATAGAGAATCCATATCGTACTCTATAATGGGAAAGTCTTCATCTGGAACCAAAGGGAGTAACATTCTATTTGTTGATAGTACTATTCCAGCAGCGTGAACACTTCTATGATGGGGAAGCCCTTCTACAATTTTGAAGACCTTTTTCTTCTTCCATGTGGGTTCATCTCTCATCAATCTTTCTATTTCCCTTCTTAAGGATCTTTCCATGAGGTTTCCGAACGTTGATACATGAGCAACGAAGAATCGCTCCGACAATTTTTGAATGAGATCTTTTCTGAATCTGTCTTCGATATCTATATCTATATCAGGAGGTTCTTTCCTTCCCTCATTCAGAAATCTTTCAAAAAGGAGATCGTATTTCAGAGGATCGATGGAGGTTATTCCCATGAGGTACGCCACCAGGGATCCCACAGCGCTCCCTCTTCCAGGTCCAACATCTATTTTCATTCTTCTCGCTGTTTCAACGATTTCTTTGACAATCCAAAAGTACCTCTCGAAACCTTTTTTTTCAATCAAAGATAATTCTTGCTTCAAGCGATCAAGATAAACTTCCCCAAGGCTTTTTGCTTTGCCCTCCAAACGTTCTTTCCAATCCGGTGTTGGATCAGGTAAAGTCTGCTCCACCATGAGATCGTAAGCATCCGCGCTCACCACATCACATATTTCATCGAAATATCCTTCCATGATCTGTGATTCGTCTGCACTATTTCCAAAGAGAACACACATGAATTTGTAACCGATCTTCTCATCAGGTGTGAGGTATCTTATAGGTTTTAAATTTTCCACTTCTAAGATAACCACATCTTCTAGTTTGCTATCCCATCGATTGTAGAATTTCACAAGGCTTTCAAAACCTTTCTTTGACCGTGCTACATATACTTTATCTTCGATCCACAAGCCATGGACAGGGATCAATCCCTCTCTTCTCAAGATCTTGTTGAATTTAACGGCAGCGTGGAAGTTTCTGTCCGCAAGAAGAAGAGATTTAAGATTCAATTCTTTCATACGCTCTACCAGTTTCTCGAATCTCACGACAGATCCATCAAAAGAATATGGAGAGATTATCCAGGGTATCATCTCTTCGCCTCCGAAAGATCATGGAGTTTTTTTAAAACCTTTCTGAAATCTTCGGGAATTGGGGCGATGAATCTCATCTTTCCACCTTTTCGAGGGTGGTAGAAAGAAAGAGCTAGAGCGTGTAACATTTGGCGCTTTACCCCTAGCATCTCATCTTGTTTGTGCCTTCCATAAACCCTATCACCTAGAATTGGATGTCCGATGTGTTTCATGTGAACTCTTATCTGATGAGTCCTTCCAGTTTTGGGATTGACTGAAAGAAGTGTTGCGATATCTCTGTATCTTCTCAGAACCCTGTAGAAAGTAATCGATTCTCTTCCACCTGTCAAAACAGTCATCTTGACTCTGTTCACAGGATGACGAGCTAGGGGTAGATTCACGACTCCTTCATCATCTTTCAGAGAGCCTCTGACTATGGCAAGATACGTTTTCTCAACCATCCTATCTTTGAACTGTTTTGAAAGAGATGTATGGGCAAGATCGTTCTTCGCCACGACCATAACTCCTGATGTGTCTTTGTCGAGTCTGTGAACGATGCCTGGCCGTAGATCTCCCTTTATCCCTTGAAGGTCTTTACATATGTAAAGCAAGGCATTTACAAGAGTCCCGGAAGTATGAGATGGAATAGGGTGGACGATCATACCTGGAGGTTTGTTGACGACTATTATATCTTTGTCTTCGTACAGAACTTCTATCTCGATTTTCTCAGGTTTCACCGCCACCGGAGATGGTTTTTCCGGAAGATCTATTTGTATCTTCTCTCCCTTTTTCACCTTGTAACTTGGTTTCTTCTTTTCTCCATTCACCAGTATCTTTCCTTCTTTTATGGCTTTCTGGACCATAGATCTTGATACCCAATCCGGTGCTTTCTCCAGAACGAATATGTCCAGTCTCCAGCCTTCCTCCCTTGACGTAACCTCGTAGTCTCTCACCTTTTTCCCTCCGAAGGGAGAAGAGGATGAGAAGAGCTCCCCCGATGATTATAAATATATCGGCGACGTTGAATATCGCTGGGTAAAATTCAAGTTGAAGGAAATCCACAACATACCCTAATCTCAATCGATCAAGAAGATTTCCAAGTGCCCCTCCTATTATCAGACCGAGTGCGAATTTCTCGCTTTCTCTGTACCTAAGAAAGAAAGGTGTTGTGGATATGAAAAGAACAGCACCGAGTATCACCCAAACAAGGACATCTGAGATCTCAGAAAAGAGTCCAAAGGCTATACCCCTGTTAGTCACTCTTATGAACTTCAACCCCGGAAAAATGGTAAAAAATCTTGTCTGTTCCATTGCGAGCCTTTTCGTGAGTTGATCCAGGATCAAAACCAATGCGATGGCAAAGCCCATATCAGCTCACCTTTCTGTAGAAAAAGGGCATGATCGGTTCGAGGCCTATTTCTTTGTAGTTGAAGATTCTTTCTGTACTTCCAACGAAAAGAACGCCATTTTTCTTCAGAGATTCAGAGAATTTCCTGTAGAGTTCTCTTTTGGCATCCATTTCGAAATATATGACAACGTTCCGACATATTATGAGATCGAAATTCTTTTCAAATGGATCCTGAAGAAGATTGTGTTTTTTGAAGTTCACTCTTATCTTAACTGCGGGTTTGACGTAATACTTACCATCCCTGATTTCGAAGTACTTCTCAATATATTCTTTTGGAGTGTTGACCATGGATCTTTCTTCATACACACCTCTTATGGCTTGAGCCAGTATGTTGTTGTCTATATCAGTTGCTAGAACTCTGACGTTGGGAGGAGCTTTCAGTTCCTCAAGAAGTATCGCAAGAGAATAGGGCTCTTCCCCTGATGAGCATCCTGCACTCCACGCTTTGAAATTCCTTCCACTCATCTTCAAAAGTTCCGGCAGAATTCTATCTCTCAACTGCCACCATTTCTCAGGATTTCTGAAAAATTCTGTAACGTTTATGGTCAGTTTATCCTGGAATTCGTTCATCACCTTATCGCTGGTTTCAAGAAGCCTCATGTAATCTCTGTAGGAGTACAATCCATATTTTTTTATGAGTATCTCTATTCTTCTTTTGACCCTGTGAGGTTTGTACCCTGTAAGGTCCATACCGTACTTTTTCTTCAACTCCTTCACAAACCATTCAAATTCTTCCGCAGGTAACTCCTTCCACTCACCAAATTGGGATTGAGAATTGGATTCTCCATCCTTCTTTCGAAAACTCTCCTGAAACATCGCATCCCTCCATTTTGTATCTGAATTCCAGGGAATTTTCGCTCAGAACCAACCAGTTTCCTTTGTAATAGAAGCCGAGCCCAATTTTGAGATCTTTGTCTTTGAAGTCATAGATGGTTTTTAAAAGCAATTTCCTCAGAGATAACCTAACGGCTACGGATTCACCGGTGAAGGAAACCCCTGAATTTTTGTATGTAAACCATATTCCATAACCTTTTCCTGTATAGAAGGGTATGAGTCCAAAATCGCCTATCTTTATAGGCACGCCTATTTCTCCGGATCCATCATCACCCACAACGACGATGAGAGGTTTCTTCAAATATAGGTATCTCTTCTCATGCTCCACGAACATCCCAAATGATTCTGTCCAAAAGTTCCAGCCGTTTTCCGTTTCATTCAGTGTTGTGGAGAAAGGAAAAGAAAAATGTGCATTTGAGAGTTCAACTCCTCCTCTCTCCAGATTCATATCAAAGTAATACGGTATATCGTAATAAGTTTGAGGTACTTTGATCCTGAAATGCTCTTTTTGGTATTCAAAGATGAAATCCAATTTGAACCAAGCACTCACCTTCCAGAACTTCAGTTCCGGAACGAGTGAGAATCCTATTCCATTCAACGTACCGAACGAATAAGAAAGTTCTAGAACATCGGCGAGGATTGCTCCCAAGAAAAGGGTGCATAAAGCTACTATCAACCCTCTAATTTTGACATTATCTCCTCCATTTCCTTATCATCCATTTCGAAGTTGGAGACAACTTCTTGAACATCGTCCATCTCTTCCAGAGCGTTTAGGAGTGTTAACACCTTTTCAGCGTCTTTCCCAGTGACCTTCACCGTGTTTTTGGGGATAAAGGACACACTGGCTTCGACATCATAGCCTGCGCTTTGGAGAGCCTCTTTTATTTTTGTGAGATCTTCTGGAGCCGTTATTATCTGTATTGGATCGTCTTCATCTTTTATATCCTCTGCTCCAGCATCTATGGCTATCATCATCAACTCTTCGAGATCTTGAACGCGATCTCTTTGAATGTTTATTATTCCTTTCCTTTCGAAGATCCAACTGACCGAGCCACTCTCCGCCAGATTCCCACCGTGTCTTCCAAGAACATGCCTTATTTCTTGAGCGGTTCTGTTCTTGTTATCTGTGAGAGCTCTTATGTAGAGGGCCACACCACCTGGAGCGTAAGCTTCGTAAATGACCTCTTGGTAGTTAACACCCTCCAACTCTCCTGTTCCTCTCTTTATGGCCTTCTCAATGTTTTCTTTTGGCATGTTAGCTTCTCGCGCCCTTTCTATGGCGGCTCTCAATCTGGGATTGGCACTTGGATCTCCTCCCCCTTCTCTTGCAGCCACGATAATCTCTCTTATCAGCTTGGTGAATATTTTGGATCTCTTGGCATCCTGTGCCATCTTCCTGTGCTTTATATTCGCCCACTTGTTGTGACCAGACACAGAACTCACCTCCACATTTAAATCCTATTGTCCCTCATATTTTATCACCATTATAGTTGTGTCATCGTGTTGAGTGACTCCTGATGAGAAGTTGAAGACACTATCTTTTATCTTGGCTGTTAGCTCTTCTGCACTCCCTTCGAATTCTTTCAGGATCTGCTCCAATCTTTCAAAACCATATTCCTCTCCTTCAACATTCCTCGCTTCGATAACACCGTCTGTGTATGCTATAACGAACGTTCCTGGATCCAGTTCGAGAATCTTCTCATCGTAATCCCAATCTGGCAGTATACCAAGAGGAACGCCAGAAGATCCAACGGTTTCCATCTTATCATCTTTAACTATGTAGACTGGATCGTGACCAGCGTTGACAACACGAAGTTCTCCATTTTTATCAAGCGAAAAGAACGCCATCGTCACAAATCTATCCTCTTCGAAATCCTCGGTTATCCTTTTGTTGAGCTTTGAAACAAGTTCTGAAAGACTTTCCACACTCTCCAACAAAGTTCTGAGAGTGCTTCTGACGGTACTCATAAGGAGGGCCGCTGGAATTCCCTTCCCAGAGACATCCGCAACGACCGCATATATCTTACCCCCCATCTCCAAAACATCGTAGTAATCTCCCCCCACATGGATCGCAGGGTAACTGACCGCGGATATCTCTATACCTTCAATATCTGGCATGACTCTAGGGAACAAGCTTTCCTGAATTTTTCTCGCGATCTCAAGTTGCTGGAGGAATCTCTGCCTTTCTATTTCCTTGTTGACGAAATTGATCCTATCGACAGCTGCAGCTATTTGTCTTGCAACGGTTTCCGCTATCTTTTTATCCGCAGCCGTAAATATACCTTCGACACTTTTTTCAACGAAACCAATGTATCCCCACTTTTCAGAACCTATCACGGGAACTATCAGAAGGTTTTCAACCATTTCGGATTTTCCAGGCTCGAAGATGACAGTTTTTTTCAGCTTCATGGAATCTATCATCTTCTCTATTCTCTCTAACTCCTCTCCACTCAAACTGCCCGGCACTCTGAGAAGAATCTTTTCCAGAGGTGTCCTTATCTTCACTATGAGCGAATCGTAATTTATAGCGTTCTTGACAATTTTGAAAGCTTTAGAAAGTTGTTCTTTTAATTTTGGCGGGTATTCAAAAACACTCAATATGTTCGAAACCTCAAAAACTGTTGATAATTCCTCATAAGCTTTAGACAGCTCTTCCAGATGAGCATCCAGTGTCATGGAATACTCTTCCAGCTGGTTCTTGTAATCCACCATTTCTTTTTCCAAGATCTCCAGAAGCTCTAGGAGCTTCTCTTCTGAAATATCCTCATCACATTCACATTCCACAGCTAGAATCTCACACAGCTTCTTGTAAATTTTACTCAGCACATCATGCATCTCCTATCTCCTTCCTCACTTCTTCGAGAAGCTGTATTGGGCTGAAGGGTTTTGTCATGACTCTTTTAGCTCCCAAAGACAGAGCAAGCTTTTCATCCTCTTCTCCTCCCTTTGCTGTTAAAACTATAACAGGAATATCTTTCCATTCATGGTTTTCCTGCATCCTTTTCAAAACATTGAAGCCATCCAAGCGTGGCATCATGATATCCAATATCATCAAATCGGGTTTCAACTCTTCCAATTTCTCCAGCGCTTCCATTCCATCTTTTGCTTCAACCACTTCATATCCCTGTTTTTTCAAATTGAAGGATGTTATCTTTCTCAGAACGTCGGAATCGTCAACCAGTAAGATCGTTTTTGGCATTTTCGACCCTCCTATTGAGGAAGGAAGAGAACTCCTCCTTTTTCGCAGTAAGAGCCTCCATACAGATGGGAATTACAAGGGTTCTTTCAAAATTTTCTAAGAACAACCACGGATTTAAAAATTTGTCCCTCCTCTGAACATATTCTAACATATGAAAATCCTTCAATCTCATTTTCCTTACATCCTCCATACGATCTTCGACCTTTATTCTCTTTCCCTTTTTCTCAACAAACAGATTTTCAAAATCTAGATCTTCTGGTACAATGATTCTGAAACGGTAATATTTGACCGATTCGTTTATATCTATGTCGATATACCAATGCCCATGAACTCTTAGATCGTTGAGTGCTACGTCATTTATTCTTTCTTCAACATCGTCGATTTTTCTTTCCAGAATCACTTTGAGATAAAGTGAAAGATTCACAACACCTGTCGGCATGGCATCGAGAAATGTGAATTTCGGCATTGGATGGAAACCTTTGGAGAAAACCATGGGTAATTTTGCCCTTCTCAGGGTTCTCTCAATAGCTCTGATGGTTTCAAGATTCGATAAAAATCTCAGCATACCTTTCTTCTTGAATCTTAAGATCAAACTCACCATCTTTCATCCTCCTCATAGGATATTCTAAACTGTTAAAATCAACTTTGGGGGTGTGATGATTGAAAAATGTGGGAATAGTTGGCATGCCAAACGCTGGAAAATCGACGATTTTCAACATATTGACAGGACAAAGTGTGCCGATGGAGAGTTATCCTTTCTGCACAGTTGATCCAAATACAGGTTTCTTGGTGGTGGAAGATGAGAGAGTTGTGGAACTTGCTAGAATGGAAGGATCGAAAAAGATTGTACATCCATTCATAGAAGTGGTGGACATAGCAGGCCTTGTGAAAGGTGCGAGTAAAGGAGAAGGTCTTGGCAACAGGTTTCTCGATCACATAAGTAAAGTCGACCTCATAGTTCATGTCGTGAGGTGCTTCTTCAAAGACACGGTCTCTCATCCCATGGGAAGTATAGATCCTGTAAGAGATGCCGAAATAGTCGATATCGAACTGATTATGAAAGATCTCGAAACAATCGAGAAGAGAATGGAGAAGAGGGAAAAGGTGGCAAGAGCAGGGGATGAGAAGGCAAGGGAAGAAATGGAAGCTCTGGCACGTTTGAAGAAACATCTTTCGAAGGGAAACAAGGCTAGAACCTTTGAAAGGAGAAACGATTTCGAAGAAGAAATTATAAGATCCCTCTTTTTACTGACCGATAAACCAGTAGTATACGTTCTAAACGTTGATGAAAAGTGTAAAGAGGATCTCTGGAAGCCGTTAGAAGGGAGAGCAAAGAGAGAGGGGAACATACTTCTGAAGGTCAACGCGGGAGTGGAGTACGACCTTCTTGGTATGCCAGAAGAAGAAGCAGAAGAATTCAGGAAAGTGTATGATATTGAGGGAGATTTTAGAAAGATTTTCTTTGAAAGCGTTCTAAAAGAATTGAATTTGATAAGATTTCTGACGGCAACGGAGAAAGAAGCCAGAAGCTGGGTTGTGGAAAATGGCATCACTGCCTACGAAGCAGCAGGTATCATACACAGTGATATACAAAAGGGTTTCATAAAAGCGGAAGTAATACAGTTTTCTGAACTGAAAAAAATAGGTTCCATGAAAAAGGCGAGGGAATTGGGTGCTTTAGAAATACATGGGAAAGATTACATGATAAAGGAGGGAGATGTTGTCCACTTCTTATTCCATTCTTGACATTCTGGATCTTCTCAAGAATACACCTTTTGTGGTGGGAGTGGTCTCCTTTCTAACAGCTCAGACTATAAAGGTGATTATAAAAAGGGATTTTAAATACTTCTTCAGTTACGGTGGTATGCCCAGTGGACACACAGCCACCGTTACGGGGCTCACATGGTCGATCGCAAGGTGTCTAGGATTTTCTTCTCCTGTGACAGCCCTATCTGCTATTTTTCTGATCATAATAATGATGGATTCTGTTAAACTAAGACCTGCTGTTAAGAAGTCGTTAGGTCATAACTGGCTTGAAGCTCTCGTTGGATTCCTCATCGGAACTTTTATAGCCCATATATTCCCAGCGAAGTTGACTCTTTGGTGAACAGAACCTGTTGTGAGGATGGTGAACGTTGTGAAGAAGTATGTGATAAAACCGCAAGGAATACCTGAGAACATATACAGGTCGTTGGACGAAGAGCAATTGAATGCAGTTTTGAATGCACGAGGAAGGAGCATTGTGGTGGCAGGTCCAGGTTCAGGGAAAACTCGTGTCATAACGTACAAGATAGCCCATCTGATCCACCAGGGGGTGAAACCTTCGGAGATACTTCTTGTTACCTTCACACGGGCTGCTTCGAAGGAGATGATAGAAAGGGCGAAAACGGTAACGGGGAAAGATCTTTCTGACATGCTCGCTGGAACGTTTCATCACGTGTGTAACGTGTTCTTAAGAAAGTACGCTCCCTTTGTTGGACTCGATAGGAACTACACGATAATGGACAGGGAAGATTCTGAAAGTCTTGTGAGACACGCAAGGAGCAGGATCCTTGAGAAAATGGGAAAAGACCTTCGGAAACACTTCCCGCAGGTATCGGTTCTTATGTCCATATTCTCCTACATGAAAAACACTTTGAAAACCCTGAAAGAGAGTATCATCACTCACAACCCAAAGTTTCTTGAACTTGAGCCTCAGATATTGGAGATATATGAAGAGTACACCAGAGAAAAGCTGAATCAGAATCTTTTGGATTACGATGATCTTTTGATCTACGCTTTGAAGCTTTTTGAGGAGAACGATGGAATTCGCATGAGGGAAGCAAGAAGATTCAAATGGATCTTGGTTGATGAATTTCAGGATACGAACTACGTTCAATACAAGTTGATAGAGATCCTGGCTTCTGAAGGAGGAAACGTAATGGTAGTTGGTGATGATGCACAGAGCATATATTCGTTCAGGGGGGCACGATACGAGAACGTGGAGGATTTCATGAAAATTCCAGGAACCATGGTTTTCAGGATTCAGACGAATTACAGAAGTACAGAAAAGCTTGTTGATTTCATAAATCGCATGCTTCCGAGAAGATCCGTCCCTAAAGAACTTCGAGCTGTCAGAAAGAATGGTATCAAACCTGTTGTTGTGGAAACATGGGATAGATACGAGGAGGCGCATTTCGTGGTTCAAAGGATAATGGATCACATAGAAGATGGTGTCAGGCCAGGTGATATAGCGGTTCTCTACAGGAGTCACTCGCACTCTTTCGAAATACAGATGGAACTTTCAAGACTTGGCGTACCATACAGAATCCTTTCTGGCCCAAGATTTACCGAAACCGCTCACGTCAAAGATGTTCTCGCTTTTTTAAGGATAGTACACAACCCTAAAGATAAACCGGCGTGGATCCGAGCTTCCAAACTCTTTTATGGCGTTGGGGATAGAACCGCATCGAAAATAGCAGATGCTGTCGTGGCGGCCTTTGATGAAGGATTAGAACCGTTTGAAACGTTTTTCCATATACAAGCCTCCAGATCCTCCGATTTGCCCAAATTCAAGGAGATAATAATGAAAATAAAGAACATAAGGAAACCTCATTCGATATTGAAAACCGTCTATGTGGATTTTTACGCTGAGTACCTCGAAAACACCTATCCAGATTTCAGAGAACGAAGAATGGATGTGGAAAGGTTGATGGATATTGCGGAAAGATACGAGAGCATAGAGAAATTCCTGACGGATTTGAGCATAAGTGAGACTGTGGATATTCAAAGAATGGTGGAAGAGAAAGACGAGAAGGTTACTCTCACAACTGTTCATCAAGCGAAGGGATTGGAATGGAAAGTCGTTTTCGTGATCTCCGTAAATCCCGGGGACTTCCCAAACGGTATGGCTATCATGGAGGGAAATCTGGATGAAGAGGAGAGGATCTTTTATGTTGCCATAACAAGAGCAAAAGACTTTCTGTACATATCTCATCAAATAAGTGGAAGTCCATATCCTTTCAGGGGTAACAGATTCATCATGCGAAGGGGTGGAGATGAAGATTTCGTGGCCAGAATACCAGAAGAACTCGTGGAAAGGTGGGAAGTAACATGGGAAAGTGGGAGGGATGATTGATGGATCTTGGAATAAGAGGGAAAGTGGCTGTTGTTACCGCTTCAAGTAAAGGGATCGGAAAAGCTGTTGCTAAAGCTCTTTTAAGAGAAGGGGCGAAGGTTGTCATATGCTCAAGAAACAGAGAAAACCTTCTAAAAGCAGAAGAAGAACTCAAAAAAATAGGGGATGAGCTTCACAAAGTTGAAGTGGATTTGGGAAAGAAGGAAGATATAGAGAAGTTGAAGGAAGAGACGTTAAAAGAGTTTGGAACGATCGATATACTCTTCTTAAACGCTGGGGGACCAAAACCCGGAGGATTTTTCGATGTTGATGAGGACGACTGGGAGCACGTTTTCAAGATTAACCTGATGAGTGCGATAAGGCTTATAAACACTTTTATAGACGAGATGAAGAAGAAAAAGTGGGGAAGGATCATTGCTCTCACATCTGTCACCGTGAAACAACCTATCAGAACTTTAATTCTTTCGAATTCCATAAGGTTGGCTATAACGGGTTTCATGAAGACGTTGTCTCTGGATCTTGCTCCTTACAACATAACGGTCAATTGTGTGGCACCTGGCTACACCATGACAGAAAGGGTGAAAGAGCTGTTAGAAGATGAGGCAAAAAGGACAGGGAAAGACTTTGAAGAGGTTTTAAGGGAGAAAAATAGAAGTTTTCCTATGAAAAGGATGGCAGATCCCGAAGAGATAGCATCTGTTGTTGTGTTTTTAGCCTCTGAAAGGGCTTCATACATTACAGGGCAGACGATAACCGTGGATGGAGGAATGAGTCTCTGCTACTTCTAACCAGCTATCAGTTTAACTATGAGAAAGTACATACCTATTCCCGTAACGTCTATGACCGTCGTAAGAAGTGGCCCAGCCATCATGGCGGGATCTATTTTCAGAAAACGAGCAAGGAAAGGAAGAACAGCTCCCAAAGTGTTGGAATACACAACCACTGCCAAAAGGGCAATGGAGACAGCAAGATTCACTGTTAAATCATGAGATATTATGAAAGCTCTCAGAAATAGAACGGCAGCGAGTACTCCTCCCATCATGAGTCCCATGCCAGCTTCTCTTAAGAGAACCTTCCACCAATCCTTGAGTTTCAATTCTCCAAGGGCAAATCCTCTTATTATGAGAGCCGATATCTGAGAACCTGTATTACCACCGGTATCAATCATCGTTGGTATGAAGGCTGCCACGACTACCATCCCTTTCAGAACTTCTTCAAATCCCTTTATGATATTTCCATTTATGCTCTCTAAAAGCAGAAGTAGGATCAACCATATTACTCTTTTTCTAAACAAATCCCAAGGAGAGGTGTGAAGATAGGATGTTCGTATTGTCTCCATAGATGCCATTTTGTATATGTCTTCTGTGGCTTCTTCTTCGATAACATCCACTATGTCATCTATCGTGATGATGCCGACAAGTCTCTCTTCACTGTCCACGACTGGTATAACCAGAAGATCGTACTTTTTCATGATCATCGCAACCTCTTCCTGATCGGTCGTGGTGTAAACGAACATGGGATCTGGTTTCATGATATCCCTGACTTTAACCTCGGGATCTGCAAAAATCAGATCTTTTAATTCCACGGTCCCTAGAAGCTTTCTCGTTCTGTCTATGACGAACAACGTGTAAATGGTTTCTTTGTTTTTTCCAGTTTCCCTCACATGCTTCAAAGCCTCATCAACCGAGATGTTTTCTTTCAAGTCGACATACTCTGGTGTCATGAGTCTACCGGCAGAGTTTGGTGGATAATTCAAAAGCTCCATAGTTATCTCTCTATCTTCAGGAGCAAGGTAGGATATCAATCTTTTGACGACATTAGCCGGCATTTCATCGAAGAGTTCTGCCCTGTCATCTGGATCCATACTGCTCAATATGTCCCTTATTCGATCCTCTTTGAAAAGGGAAAGAAGCTTTGTTTGCTCATCAGGTTCCAATTCACTGAAAACGTAAGCTGCCAATTCCTTCGGGAGCAATCTGAAGACTATCACTTTTTCTTCAGGTGGAAGATCTTCTATCATCTCGAGGATGGTGGCAGGTTCTTGATCTTCCAAAATGGTTTTGAGGGTTCTGAGATTGCCACTTTCTATGAATTTTTTCACATCTATTTTCACAGTGAATTTCATGATATCACCACCAAATCGCAGATTCGAAGTTATTCTACCACGATGTTTTTTCAAAAATTAAAGGACATTTCGTATGATGCGTGAAGAAATGGTATAATCCAAGATGACAAAAAAATACCTGAGGAGGGGAAAACATGAAAAAACTCCTGGTGATAGCTTTCGTGATGGTTGCGGTTTTTGCCCTGGCTGAAATTAACCTCAGTGTCTTTGGTGGTTACGCCTTCACCATAACATCAACACCCGTTGATGCGGCCAGTGCTTCTTATGTTGATGTTGCTCTAGATCTAACGTACGGCATTTCAAATCAATTCGATGCGGGTGTAGGTGTCGGATTTGCATATTTCCTGAACAGTGCCGCAACTGAACTGATAAATGCTTCTCAGAACGCTTATACCTTAGACATATTTGCAGTCGGGAAGTACAGCATTGAGATTGATGATAACTCCAAGGTTGTAATGAGAGTGTTCGGTGGGGTATCCATTCCTGAGCTCGATTTCAAGAGCTTGGGATACGTTTTTGGAGCGGGAGCGTTTTACTCAAGGAAATATGAAGGTATGAGGATAGGGCTTGGAGCTTCTGTTGAGATGAGAAATTACGGTGAAGGAAAGAGCATGACATCTGTTCCTGTGGGTGTTAGGATAGATGTGAGCTTCTGAGGGGGCACTCCCCTCTTGATTTTTGATATGGAAAGATTCGTAAAAGCAGTGGAAAAGGCATTGATTAAGATAGCAGAAAGGGATCTAAAGGAAATAGATATCTCGGAAATATGGGTAGAAACCTCCCTACCTAAAGATTTTATACTAGAGATACTGAAAAAGGAAAATCTCAAAGTACCCGATAGGATATCTGTTATAAAGGATGGGGAGGAGGTAATCTGGAAAAGGTCGAAATCCTGAGAGCTCAGAGTTATGAAGAAGCCTACCACAAGCTTTTAAAAGCTTTGAGAGGTTATTCTCACCTCTTTATGACTCTGAAGAAAGTTCTTGTGAAACCCAACCTTCTCTCTCCTAGAAAACCTGATGAGCATGTGACCACACATCCTCTCGTTGTTAAGGCCGTTCTGGAATTTCTACTGGCTTTAGGTGTGAAACCTGTCGTTGGTGATAGTCCAGCTGTTGGTAATCTAGAGAGGGTAGCAAGAGTTTCAGGTATAAAAGATGTGTGTAATGAACTCGGTGTGGAGTTAGTGCCTTTCGAGGATTACGTGATCGTTGATGGAGAAATCTTCAGAAATATAAAAATAGCCAAAGTTGTTTTTGAAGTGGATGGGGTTGTGAATCTACCAAAGCTCAAAACGCATTCTCAAATGATGATGACGCTCGGTGTGAAGAACACCTTTGGTTGTATCGTAGGAATTGAAAAATCTTCGTGGCATTTGAGAGCGGGAACCGATGAGAATTTTGCAAAGCTTCTAATAGATGTCCATAGAGTGGTTTCACCGATCCTAACCGTTCTCGACGGTGTGTGGGGGATGGAAGGGAATGGTCCATCGAATGGAGAAAAAAAGTTCTTTGGAGTTTTAGCTATTTCCAAAAATGCTTTCGCACTGGACGATGCGATTGTGAGATCCCTCGGTGTGGATCCTGATGACGTGTTCATTCCGAAAGAAGCGAGAAAGAAAGGTTTGATATCGGATTACGAGATCGTTGGGGATGATTTCAAAGGTACCATTAAGCTTCCAACCACGAGATCCTTTTTGAACAGAGCTGGTAAGATAATAGAGCCTCTCATCGTCAGGGTTCCTCGCTTCGATAAGAAAAAGTGTGTTAAATGCGGTATATGTGAGGAAAAGTGCCCAGCCAAAGCCATAGATGTTAAAACTCAAAAAATAAATTATGAGAAATGTATAAGATGCTACGTCTGTCACGAAGTCTGCCCTGAAAACGCTATGAAACTTGTGAGAAGGGTGTTTTCACTGGGCGGATGATTCTTCTGGTGTTGGAATATCAGGAAGGAATGTTATGAAAAGTATCCCGATAACCGTGAGTATTCCTCCCCCTAGAAAGTATATCTTATGTATCGCCATCATGTCTAGAAGAGCTCCATACATAGCTATACCTACCGGCGTGGTACCCTGTGCCATCAGCATCAATATAGAAAAAGCTCTTCCTCTAATCTCAGTTGGTGTTTCCCTCTGGAAGATAACCTCTATTGGAACGTCCACAAATTGAACCAGAAATCCCATGAGAACTAGGAGTGTTGAAAAGAATATGAACATTTCCCAAATGTTGAATTTGCTGAGAGTTCCTGGAAGAGTTAACACACCGAATATGAGGACCAAAGATAGGACGAAAATCAAGGATCCTTTCATAATCTTTGATACGTCTCTCTTTGCGAAGAAGGTGGCCAGCAAGGTATTTCCTATAAGAGCACCGACTATGAAAATTGATTCGAGGTATCCAAATTGCTGAGGAGAAAACTTTACAACTTCTCTAAGGGTGTAAGGATACAGGACCTGGAACATGGGTGATAAAAAAACATTTATTGCCATCGCCCCCAGGACTATTATCCGTAGTATACTGTGGGACCAGACAAACACGAGTCCTTCTTTTATTTCCAAAACGACTTTCTTCAAAGTTAAAGCACCTTTTAACAGGTTTTGATGATACTCTATGAACATCTCACTGAACCCTGAGATTAGAAAGGACAAACCATTTATCAAGAAGATGATCTTTATTCCATAAAATCCGTACAGCACACCTCCTGCAGCTGGTCCTATGAGCTGTGGTATGAAATTTATCATTCCCATTATGGAATTCGCTCTTGTGAGTTGTTCTTTCGGTACGATATCTGGTATCATGGCCCCTGTTGGTATCATGAAAAGGTTGTCCATGATGGCCATAAGGACCTGTGAGAGGTAAAGTATTCCAATGCTTAGAAGATCCTTATACGCAATGTAAGCAAGGATAATCACAAGAATTCCCCTTAAGTAATCCATCCATACCATGAGATATTTTCTGTTAACCCTGTCACCAATGAGACCGGCAAAAGGCATTATGATGATACGAGGTATCATGTAAAACAACGCCATTTTGGCCATGATGGAACCAGAGTGTGTAAGATCCAGTACGAGCAAGGGAATAGCAACGGCCTGGATTGAACTTCCGAGTATCGATACCAACCTTCCTAGAGCTATCAATGCGAAATTCTTCTTCCATCCCATCTAATCACCTCGTGAAAAATTGTACTTCAAATATATCAAAAAAGTCAAGGTTACTATTCAATATTTATCATTTATAATTAAAAATTATTGAGATTATTCGTAAAAAATTCAGAAAGGAGGGATTAATCGAGAGGAGGGAAATAGGAAATTGAAAAGTAAGAGATCAATAAGACGAATCATCCTGATATCCTTCCCAAAGATTCTTACATTTTTTCTTCCTTTTGAATTCGTACATCTTTCTGTCAGCCTCTTTTATAGCTTTTACGATGTCTTCACCCACTTTCCACTCCGTTATACCAGCTGTTATCGATATGCTGGTCTTGAACTTTTCCCTTCTCACAGAATTTCTGATCCTTCTTATGACCTTTTTCGCCGTGTCGATACCTTCGCTTGGAAGAGCTATTAGAAACTCATCTCCACCGTATCTAACAGCGGCATCCGTGAGTCTGATATTTTCTTTTATAGCCTTTGCCAAAATTTTTAAAGCCTCATCTCCTGTTTGATGTGAGAATCTGTCGTTTATCTCCTTCAGATTATCGAGATCTATGAATATGAACGTTATTCTTCCGTTTTCCTCTCTTTCCTGTCTGTTTATCTCTTTCGGCAACCATTCTTCGAAGAAGAATGCTCTAGTGTAGAGTCTGGTCAAGTGATCGAGATAAGCACGTTCTTTAAGCTTGTTTAAAAGGCTCTTAGCATATAGGATAACCATCACTAAACCCGTTAGAACAAGAACGCTACCCAAAAAAGATATAGGATGAGATAACAATTGAAAGGCGGTACCTATTCCAATCAAGGCGAATCCTAGCTCTATGGTAGGGGAATCTGCTCGGTGGAAAAGGAGGATGAAAACGACTATTAATACTTCTTCTGAAAATACAAGAATTCTTTTAATCAATGAAAGATAGCTCTCCCCCAGAGAAACCATCAATCCTGTAGCCAGAACAAGGAATGATAAAATCAAGGAAACCATCCATCTTTTAACTTTCATTTTCATACTCCCTGAAAAACATGTGTTATCTTTATTTTCCTATCACTTGATTATCTTAAAATACAGCATGTTGAGTTGAAATAAAAAATATGTGACTTTTTTGAAATAATACGTTATCTTACTGTTCTAATATAACTTCGTGAAGAGGTTAGTAATTAAACCGTAAAATATATTTCCTTGAAAAATTAGACAGAGTGTTTTAACTCGCTTTTATCATAATATTGACAAACTTTCGATGCTTCTTTCCTCAATTCAGGTTTTCACATCGATAAAATCGGAAAGTCTGATATCCCTTGAAGAAGCACCCACTCGTATCTCGTAGGTTCCTTCCTCTAAGGTCCATTTGTTTGTTTTTTCATTGAAGTAGGCAAGATAAGCGATATCCACACTCACCGTTACTCGTTCTCGCTCTCCTGGATTCAGAAGCTTTGTTTTCACGAATCCTTTCAACTCTTGAAAGGGTCTCTCCACATCATTTTTCGGTGCTCTTACATACACCTGAGCCACCTCTTTTCCCGGAATTCCACCTGTGTTTACGATGTCGAATGAAACATGTATACTGTCTTCATTCTTCTCGAGTTTCAGGTTTTCGTAATTGAACGTTGTGTAGGACAGACCGTATCCAAATTCATAGGCTGGTTCAACATCGAAAGTATCGAAGTACCTGTATCCCACGTAAATACCCTCTTCGTAAACGACCTTTTTCGGATCATCCGGAGGATCTCCTGGGAAATTCTTCGATGAAGGTACATCCCAGTAATCCTTTGGGAAAGTTGTTGGAAGCTTTCCAGATGGATTGACTTTACCTGATAGAGCATCTGCAACAGCTCTTCCCATCTCCTGACCAGCTTGCCATGCGAGTAAAATGGCGTCTACTTTGTCTCTCCAACTCATCACTTCTATGGGACCTCCTATGTTGAGGATAACAACGACTTTTTTATTTCTCGAATGATAAGCTTTAGAAACGATCTCTATCAACTCCTGTTCATCATCACTCAAATAAAAATCACCTTTCTCTGGTTTCCTATCGGAACCCTCTCCAGATATTCTGCCTAGTACGATAATTCCCGCATCTGTTCTTTCTGCTGCTTCTTCCACCATGTTATCTTTCAAGAGGTCCATTTCGGAGAGTTTTGGCATTATCGGTTGCCCGAAAAGCCCTTTTTTGATTTTGTACTCTTCTTTATTTCTCATGGCTTTAATGTAATCTTTATAAGCGTTTAAAAGTTCCTCATCTATTTGAAATCCTCTCTCCATCAAACCATCCACAATAGATATAACGTACCTTGGGTGTGTGTCACCACTTCCTGTTCCCCCTTTGATCGTCTCTATCTGAGCTGTCCCAAAGAGTGCTATTTTGGATTCCTTGTTCAGTGGTAGGGCGCTGTTTTCATTTTTGAGGAGCACCATGCCTTCAACGGCCGCTTCATATGCGATCTTTGCATGTGCTTCAAGATCCGGCTTGTTGGAAGGCTTATACCCCTTGAAAGAGGGTGTTTTAACGATTATTTTCAAGATGTTCTTCACGTTTCTGTTAAGAATTTCTTCATCCAATCTTCCCTCTCTAACAGCTTTTATTATCTCCTGAACCTCGTCTTCTCTCTCACCTCTTATCTGATTAACCTTTCCAGGCATTATCAGGTCATTTCCTGCTTTCATCTGCTCAACGGGATCATCTCCTGCGAACCAGTCTGTCATAACGAAACCATCGAATTTCCATTCATTTCTCAAAATATCCGTTAATATCTTCTTGTTTTGAGAGCAATATGTTCCGTTGAGCTTGTTGTAAGCGCTCATCACCGTCCATGGTTTCGCTTTTAAAGCTATTTCAAATCCTCTCAGGTATATCTCTCTCAAAGCCCTTTCGGAGACGATGGTATCGATTGTGAGCCTGTTTGTTTCTTGATTGTTGGCGACGAAATGCTTCAAACACGCTCCAACCCCCTCAGATTGAACTCCCTCAACAAAGGCTTTTGCCATCTCACCTGATAGGAGAGGGTCTTCGGAATAGTACTCGAAATTTCTTCCACACAAGGGGTTCCTGTGGATATTCAGAGCGGGTGCTAGAAGAAAATCAACGCCGTATTCCCTAGCTTCCCTTCCCATAGCCGCTCCGACTTTTCTGACGATTTCTCTGTTCCACGTAGAGGAAAGCAAGCTCGCTATTGGAAAGGCGGTTGCATGGTATGTCTCTTTCGACCCCTCCCTTATCGGATCTATTCTCACGCCAGCTGGGCCATCTGCCATAACCGTTGAAGGAATACCAAGTCTTGGAACGCTATGGGTTTCTCCAGCAGCTCCCTGGACCCTCGATGGAGGGTTTCCAAGAAAACCTGGTATACCGACGCCAACCACTAATTTTGCTTTCTCCTCAAGTGTCATAGCGTTTACGATTTCTTCTATGTTATTCTCATTGAGCTTCAACGACATGAGGTTCACCTCCGCTCATGGTTTCTTTCTTTGATCTCCTTTTTCAACTTTCTTACAAAGAACACGAGAGCAACTATCGTTCCAATGAGTAGAAAAATGCTGAGATAAAACTCCATAGGCCTTACTTTTCTCATGAGATAGTAGAGAATCACGAAAACCTCGAGAATCAAAGCCCATGTTAGAAAGATGAGCATTGGCTTTAAAGTCATCATAATCTATATATCCTCCAATTTTCTGTACAATTTCGGGATACTCTCGACAAGCACTTTCGTATATTCATGAGAGGGTTTCATTATTATGTCATCTGGTTTTCCTTCTTCAACAATTTTCCCATCCTTCATTACGAGTATTCTGTCGGATATGTAATACGCAAGTCCAAGGTCATGTGTTATGAAGATGATGGATGTTTTCTGTTCTTCTCTAAGTTCTTCAAGGAGCTCTATTATTCCACCACGTGATGACGCGTCTATCATGGACGTTGGCTCATCCGCTATTATGAGGCTTGGCTTTAAAATCCAGCACCTTGCTATCATGATCCTTTGCTTCTGCCCTCCAGATATCTGATGAGGGTATTTCCCAAGAATATCTTTGGGATCCAATCCAACTTTGAATAGAGCCTCTTTTATGATTTCCTGGGCTGCTTCTTTTCCTGGTTTTTCTTTGAGAAGGTTTATGGCCTGCCATAAGGTTCTTTCAACAGGGTAAAAAGGGTTATAACTTGCAAAGGGATCTTGAAAAACAGCGTGGACTTTTCTTCTCAATTCTTTCAGGGATTCTTGATCTGTTATATCTTTCCAAATGTTCACACCATCTATGAAAACATCTCCAGAAGTTGGAGGAAGAAGTCTCAGAATGATCTTAGCTGTTGTTGTTTTCCCAGAACCAGATTCTCCAACGAGGGAAATAATCTCCCCTTCATTCACCTCAAAAGAGATGTTCCTAACGGCTTCAATATATTTTCTTGAGAAGAAACCCAGAGAGTATATTTTGGTGAGGTTCTTAACAACTAGCTTCGCCATCCTTCACCCTCCATAAAGAAAGCATGCTACCTTTCTACCCGGTTCCACTTCGATCAATTTCGGTTCTTCTTTTTCGCAAATGGATTTTTTGTAAGGGCATCTAGGGTGAAATCTACAACCTTTTGGAGGATCTATAAGATTTGGAGGAGCACCTGGAATCGCGGTTATACCTCTTTCCTTTATTTCAGGTTCTGGTGTTAAAACGGAATTGAACAATCCTTTGGTATACGGATGAAGCGGATTTTTCAGGATATCCTCTATGGATGCTATCTCCACGATCTTCCCAGCGTACATTATGATCATCTTGGTGGCTATCTGTCTAACAGTGGCTATATCGTGTGTTATGAATATGATACTTCTGATCACTCCCTGTCTTTTGAGTTGCATGAGAACCTTCAAGAAGACCTTTTGATTTACAACATCTAGCGCTGAAGTCGGTTCATCGGCTATCAAAAGCTGTGGATTGAGGAGTGATGCGATGGCTATGACAGCTCTTTGCTTCATACCCCCACTCAATTCGAAGGGGTATCTGTTCAAACACTCTTCATCCAAACCCACTTCTTTGAACCTCGTTTTCGCTTTTTTGACTAATTCTTCTTCATCAATTTCATGAGATTTTGCGATATCCCTTATGAATCTTTCAAGCTTGATCGTTGGCATCAAAGCGTTCATGGCAGATTGTGGAATCACGGTTATCTCCTTACCCCATATTTTCCTCTTCGCCTCTTCCCTGTCCAAGGAGGATATTTCCATATCAATACCATTGACCTTCATAACGATTTTTCCACCTAGGAGGATCAGAGGTCTCATGATGTTCATTATTATCACGTTCGCTAGGGTGGACTTTCCGCATCCCGATTCTCCGACAATTCCCACAACCTCATCGTCCAATATTTCGAAGGACACACCATCCACAGCTTTTACGTAGTTTTTCTCTATCTTGTAATACGCTTTCACATTTTCAAGTTTCAAAAGGGCTTTCCCTTTCACCTTCGTTATTCCTCCCTCAACCTTGGATTGAAAACCTCATCCATAGCAGTACTTATTATCAGGAGAGATGAGGTGATCGCCACTATTGCTATACCTGGTGGTACGAACCACCACCACAGGCCTCTTCTCACTGCTTCCATCAAAACCGCCCATTGAAGCATTATTCCAAGGGAGATTCCCTGCGTTGGTCCCAATCCTATAAGGCTCAAACTGGCTTCTCCCATTATTCCACCGTTTATGAAAAGAACGAAGGACATGAAAGCATAGGTTGCGATCGTTGGTATGAGATCTTCCACGATCAGCTTTAAGTCGGAGTATCCAGCCATTATGGAGAGATAGACGTACTCCCTTGAGATCACACTCATCAATTGAGCCCTGATAGCTCTTGCAAACCATGGCCATTGGAAGAGCCCTAAGATCAAAGCCACCATTTCGATGCTTCTAACCCTCAAATAGCTGGCTATCAAGATGGCTATCAAGATAAAAGGAGTTGTTAAGATTATGTTTGTGAAAGCCATGAGCACTTCATCTACGGCTCCCCTTTTAACAGCGGCAAAGGTTCCCACTATCGTTCCTATTATCAGAGAAATGATTGCGGCGAGAAAACCAATGTACAACGATGTTCTCACACCGTGGAGCAACTGAGCCAGAATGTCTCTACCGTACGTGTCCGTTCCCAAAGGATGCTCTCTTGACGGGGGAGACTCGAACATCCCTGCCATCTCCGTTGGATTTACTCTGTAGAGCACGGGACCTAAGAGTCCTAAGATGACGAAAAAGGCGAATATCGAAAACCCTATGATGAACTTTTTGTTTTTGAACAACGGTTTAAACATCTTCAGCAGCATTTTTCGATCAATCCTCCTGACCCAATCTTATTCTGGGATCTATGAGAGCGTACATGAAATCAACAAGAAAATTGGCTATGTATATGGAAGCGATCAGTATCACGAATATTCCCTGAATGAGTGGATAATCCAAACTGGTGAGGGCTCTGAAGAGCAGGTACCCCGTTCCTGGATAGTTGAACACGATCTCAGTTATGAGAGCCCCACCTAAAGCACTTCCCAGGCTCAAAGCCAATCCCGTGACCTGTGGGAGCAGGGAATTTCTAAAAACGTATCTGAAAACCTTTTTATCACTCATTCCAAGGTATTCAGAAAACAATGCATAATCACTGCCAAGTTCGTAGATGACCAGAAGTCTTGTTCCTATGGCCCATCCTCCCATCGCAGAGATAACAATGGATGAAAATGGGAGTATGTAATGTTTCAAAGCATCTATGAAGAAATTCAAATCCCAGGAGGGAATGGTACCTTGTGAATAAGCTCCTTGAGCTGGTAGAATTTCGAGTTTTACTCCAAAGAAGAATATCAGAATCATACCGAGCCAATAATAAGGTATTTGGGAGACGATGAGTGAAGAAGTCAATATTCCTTTATCCACCCAGGTGTTTCTCCTGTAGGCGGCTATCGCTCCCAAGGTATTTCCCAAAATCCAAGCTGTTATGGTTGCAGGAAGAAGAAGAACAAGAGTCCAGGGTATAACAGGCACTATGAGATCGATCACTTTCCGAGGGTAAAAAGTGATGGATGTTCCAAGATCTCCCCTTAATGCTTTCGATACAAAATCTATGTACTGAACGTACCAGGGTTTTCCAAGACCAAATTCTTTCATCAGGGTACGATTGACAGCACTTATAGCTTCTGGATTGGAGATACTTAGTTGGGAGAGCCTTGATAGTATCTGAGCAAGGGGATTTCCTGGAATCGCCCTTGGGAGTATGAAAACTATTGTGGTTGCGATTACGTATGTTACTATGAGAAACAATATTTTTCTTAAAAGATACCTTAAAAGCGGTCTGGACGTACGGCCCATTTTCTCACTCCTCAATCAAGACATCATTTCAAAGTACTCTGAAGATCTGCCATTATTTTGGAGGTTGGTATGAGAGATCCTCCCTCCTCAACCGTTTCCAGCCATTTTGGTACTTCTTTGACTTCTCCCACTCTATGTATACCGAAGGTGACAGGTAGGGCGTTCAGATGCCATGGTGCTGCAGGATACCACCATGGATTCTTCGCATTCGGCCAGTTGGTCCAGACTTTTTCGTTGTATTCGTACCAGTGTGCTCCATAGAAGAGAACTATTCCTGGAAGATCCCTGTAGACGATCTCCTGTATCCTGTAGTAGGCTTTCTTTCTCTGTTCTGGATCGAGAGAAGAAACAGCAGTGTTTAGAAGCTCTATCACTTCATCGTTGTGGTATCTTTCCCAATCGCCGGCTGGGAAGGCTTCACCCACAGGGCCCGTTAACCTCGAGTCCATGACGAACCTGTAGACGTTGAACGGATGATCGAATCCTGGACCAGCACTCCATGATATCACGAAATCGAAGTTTCCTTTTATCAATCTATCCCACCACACGGAGTAATCTGGGAATTCTGTTTTCACATCTATTCCTATCTCCCTCAGGTTCTTTGCTATCATCTCACACATCATCATCCAATCTGTCCATCCGTATGGAACGGATATGGTGTACGGCCCAAGCCTTGTACCATCCGGTGCAACCCTTATACCATCTTTCCCTCTCTTGAAACCGGCTTCATCCAAGATCTTGTTGGCCATTTCAAGGTCTGTAGGAACCTTCCCATCCTCTGTTCCCCATGTTTTCCTGGCCAGATCGAAGTCTATCCACTGTTTGTACGGCTCAAACAGATCGATCACCATCGAAGGATGTCCTTGCGGACTGTATCCAAAGTACGCTTTCTTGAGCATATCTTTATAGGGTATTGCGTAAGCTATTGCCTTTCTAATATTTCTGTCGTTCAGAGGATGCTTCGTGTAATTTATGTAGAGAAGCACCACACCATCTGGCATGTAGTAAGGTGACTCATCAAACCATGTTCCAATGGGTTGTTTTTTCTTGGTCCATAGTTCCCAAACACTCGGTATGAAGGTTCCTGCCCAATCAGCGTCTCCTCTTTCAAATGCCAGGTTCGCACTCGGATTGTCTTTGTAAATAACGTTGGCTATGTATTTTGGTCGTGGAAGTCCAAATATATCCTTTCCCCACCAGTTATCGATCCTCACGTAGGCGACCATGTTGGGATCAGAATGGAAGAGTTTGTAAGGACCTGAGACAACTTGTTTTTCTGGATCGTCGTTTCTCCAGTCTTTTATGTTGACCCCTTCTTCTTCGAGTTTCGAGTACACATGCTTTGGCATCGGTTCTGCTCCCAGTGAATAGCTGAGGAACATGAAGTAATTCAAATTCTCCTCATTGGCTTTGAACTCAACTGTTTTATCATCTATGGCTTTTACGTATTCTATGTAATCCCACCAGCCAGTGCTGGGACCTATTCCCAACTTTTTCGTCAATTCTAGAGTGTAAACCACGTCATGGGCCGTTATAGGAACACCATCGTTCCACTTCGCTTCATCTCTGATCTTTATCCTGATGGTTTTATCATCCACGAATTCGTAACTTTCCCCTATCAAAGGAAGCCAAGCATCTTTTCCTATGTTATACATAAAGAGAGGTATGTACAAGAACTGATCCGTTCCGTAAGTCGATTGAGGGGCGTACAGATTCCATGTTGTTGCAGGTCCCCAGAGAGCTCCGATAACGTACACTGTTTCATTCCTTGGTAACGTGACCTGAGCTATCAAAGCCGCTGAGAGTACCACTAGAAGAACGAGAAAAATCACCCTTTTCATAGAATCCCCCCTTTGAAATTTGGTGATTGAGCCGTACGCCCAGACCGGAACATAACTCAATCACTCCTTAAACTGTCTTGGTCAACCCAGGGACTCAAGTATCTGTTCAATAGCCGCGACGTTGCATCCAGGAAGAGACGGTGGGACGTTTTTAAATATCGTATCTCTGAAGATTATTCCATCCAGAATTTCATATGGAACCAATTCTGAGAGTCTTTTATAAACGATTTTTCCGAAGGTTTCCCAAATGTTGTTCACTATCCCGCCAAAAACCACAATTTCTGGATTCAGGAAGTACACGATGTTTCTCAATATCACAGCTAAAGTTTCCAGAAATTCCTGAAAGATTTCAATGGCAATCTCATCATTTTCAAACCACAACCGAACAGCCGAATCGAATTTCTCTTTCAACGTTTTACCATCAAGTTCATATCTTTTCCTCTTTTCGAACCTTTCGATCAGCTTGGATATTGAAAGGAACTGTTCAGTCTTCCTGTAAGATCTATCCTCATCTTTTACCAATATTGAGTGTCCTATCTCCCCAGCGGCGAAATTCTTTCCTCTCACTATCTGGTTGTTGACCAATATGGAGCCACCTATACCTTCACCTAGATATAAGAAGAAAGCTGTGGAAGAGTTCTTAACGTCCTTTGAAAAGAAGGATTCTGCGAGTAATGAAAAATTGGAATCATTGTCCACAATCAGAGAGTAACCTCTATTTTCTAGGATTTCTTTGATATTCAGATCTCTCCATCCAAGATTCGGCGCATAAATCAACTTTTGCTCTCTTATATCGACTATTCCGGGTAAGGAGAAAATTACCCTTGTTCTTTCTTTATCGATAGGAAAATCTTTTTCCAATTTTTCCAAGGTTTTTTCAACATTTTTCAGAAAATTTTCGAGAGTTCCCGTAGGAAAAGTTTCGACGATTTCCCAGGAACCATCCAGATAACCGATTCCAACAATCGTTTCTAGGACCTCGACATTGTAGATAACGGAGAGGACGAAAGAGCGCGATGGGCCAAATACACTGGATTTTTTACGGCTTGTGGCAGAATAAAATCCCTTCCGCTCGATAAGACCCTCCTTCATCAACTCATCTGTGATCCTCCAAGTGGCGCTGTTCGCAAGCTTGGTGAATTGAGCTATCTCTAGTCTGCTGTGAGGGCCTGTCTCAACGAGATATCGCATTATGAGTTTTTTATTCGCCTTTTTCATCAACTTGGGGTTGACTTTTGATTTGCTCTTCATAATGAATCTCACCTTGTGATTATTTCTTTCTCAGAAAGATTTTTCAATAGAAGTTAACACAAAAGCACTTCGTTCTGCAAACACGATTATATCCGATTATATCTGATAATCTGCGAATAATTACCATTATGCCCTTTTATTAAAGGAATGCTTGTGGAAAAATTTTCTAACACCAGATAAAATGAATGTTAATGTGGTGGGTTCATCAGTGAGGATGAATTCTATGGAAGGATCGTCGATGCCGATATCTTCCCTTAAAATGAAAGTATCACGATAAGGCTAGCTTTCACCACGATTAAATAATGGCATTGAGATCCTCGTTGAATTTCTCTATCTCGTTCATGACGTAAGGAGAGATATCCATCATTTCTTTGAAAAGAGCTTTGGGAAGAGTGATAGCATCGGCTCCTGAGTGAAGGGCGTCTAAGGCTTGATCCAAACTCTTCAGGCTCGCCGCCAATATTTTAGTATCAGGTGAGAATCTGTCCAGAATCTTTCTGAACCTGGATATCCTTTCATGAGGAGATATTCCTTTCTTCTTCATTCTGTCGTAATAAACCGCTATATAATCCACACCCCTCATGATTGCAGTTACAAGCTGTCTTTCTTCGTAAACTGCTGTTGCGCATGTTCTGAAACCTATCTTTTTGGAGATATCATGTATTCTGAAAGCTTTCTCATACCAAGAAAGTTTTATAACGATTTTTTCTTTTGGAAAATCCTTCAATTTTTCCAAAAGTATTTCATCCTCTCCTATTTGAAAAAATATCTCCTTTATATCGTATCTCAACATCTCTTCAAGGACATCCATCAGTTTGTAACCTTTTCTATCCCTCAGAACTATTGTGGGATTCGTCGTTATCCCTACTCCATATTTCTGAGCCATTTCCAATGCCTCTTCATCACAACCGTCTATGTATAAAATCATCCTTTCACCTTCTTAACCGAGGACCTTTCTATGAACCTAACCTTCAAGACCACATTGGTTCTTTTTCCTTTCTCTCTTTTGTTTTTCATCTTATCTAGAAGTATGGTGGCGGTTATCAAACCAATTTGATGAGGATCCTGAGCAACACATGTTATTGGTGGATCGAATATCTCGTTCCAGTAAGCATCATCGAATGATACTAGAGATATATCATCAGGTATCTTCACAGAAAGATCTCTTGCCGCTTTCAAAACACCTAGCGTCATGAGATTGTTACCAACGATGAGAGCTGTTGGTTTATCTTTTTCCCTTATCAAACTTTTGAAAGCTTCATATCCTCCCATTTCAGACGATTTGCCATCTTTCACCCATTCTTCCTTTATTTCTATCCTATCCTTGTACTCCAAAAAAGCCCTGAGTCTTGCCTCCCCTGTAAAAGTTCCTTTCAAAGGATGTATCATACCAATCCTTCTGTGTCCTTTACTCATGAGATAATCAACCAGTTGACGTATACCATCTTCGTTGTCGGTTAAAACGTAATCTGTATCCACACCTTCAACCAATCTGTCGAAAAATACAATGGGAATACCCATATCGTTTATGACCTGGGAATAGAGGGATCTATTGGCTTTCATATCCGCAGGAGCAGAGAGAATCCCTTCCACTTTCTGTGATATCAACATTTTGATCTGAGCAGCTTCCTTTTCAGGATCGTCATCTGTTGGGCAGAGCATGAGTCTATATCCAAGATGAAACAGAACTTTCTCCATTCCTGTGACGATCTGTGAGAAAAAATCTCCACTTAGTTCTGGAAGAAGAACGCCTATTGTCATGGTTTTGCCGCGTCTTAAACCTGTGGCAGTGGCGTCGGGATAGTATCCCAACTTTTTTGCGGTTGCTATTATTTTATTCCTCAATTCTTTACTCACACCAGGTTTGCCTGTTAGAGCTCTCGACACAGTTGAAACAGATACCCCTAATTTTTCTGCAATAACCTTCAATGTTATTTTATTCATAACTATTCCTCCTGTGAATTAGAAATCGTTTGCTATACTATTATAACAAAGAATCTCTCTTTAATTTCAAAGAATTCTTTTAGAGTTATTGCTTGAGAAAAAAAGAAGAAAACGTTTCTTTGAGTATAATCGAGTTTCATTGCTTGTAATCGATTGAGACCGAAATTGCAGGGAAATTTCGATGTGAAATATAATTCATATGATTTCGCAAACGATTTTTTGATGAACCCTAGGAGGTGAAACCAAATGGAAAAGAGGAAAGTAGGATTAATCAGCTTTTCTGATGGTAGAGAGTATGTTCACAAAGATTTAGAGCAAATTGTGAGAAAATTTGAAGACAGAATAGCGAAAAAGTTGGAGGAAACAGGGGAAATAGAAGTGATAAGAGCAAACGAGATTGTGTGGAAACCCTCGATTGCGAAAAAAGAAGGTAGAAGACTTGCAGAGCTTGAAGCGGAGGTTACGATCTTCAACTACGCCGTCTGGGCTTTTCCGCACTTTACAGTCATCGCCAGTAAATTTGCCCCAGGACCGTTTCTTCTGTTTTCGAACATAAATCCTCAGTATCCAGGAATGGTTGCCATGTTATCAGCTGCTGGTAGTCTTGAACAGGATGGAACGAAGCATTACAGGATGTGGGGAGATATCGAGGATCCTGAAACTTTCAGAAAGGTGATGGCTTTTATAAAAGCAGGAACTACTTTGAAAAAACTCAGAGGTTTGAGATACGGTATGTTCGGTGGAAGGCCAATGGGGATGTACACTGCTGTACCAAATGTTGACTTGTGGAACAAGATATTCGGTGTTGATGTTGAGCATATCGATCAATATGAAATAGTCAGAAGGAGTTACGAGGTTCCCGATGACAAGGCGAGAAAGGCGAGACTATGGTTGGAAGAAAAATCGAAGAAAGTACGATATGATGGGAAATGGTTAACACCAGAAAAATTAGAACTTCAGATAAAGAGCTACTACGCTGTGAGGGAGATGATCGATGAATTTGAATTGGACTTTGTTGGAATCAAAGCTCAAATGGAACTGACAGAAAACTTCGCTACCATGGATGTCACAGAAGCTTTCCTTAACGATCCATACGATTGGGAAGGACCTCATGAACCGATAGTTTGTGCAACTGAAGCCGACTCTGATGCCGCTCTAACCATGCAGATATTGAAACTTATTGCAAGATCTCCTGTGTTGTTCGCTGATGTCAGGCATTACGTGGAGGAAGAAGATTTCATTGATCTCTGTAACTCCGGTTCTCATCCAACTTTCTTTGCGGGGAGATCATACGATCCGGAAGAGAATTTGAAGAAAGTGGAGTTCTATCCAGAGAGTTTCTACTTCCCTGCAGGTGGAGCTTCTGTAAGACACATCGCAGCTCCAGGAAAAGTCACGATGGCCAGGTTAACCAGAAAAGATGGTGTTTACAGGATGGCGATAGTTCCTGGAGAATTCCTTGACTTCGGAGAGGAGAAAAATGAAGAGATAGCGAAAAGCATCCAGGAAAACTGGCCACACGCATTTGCTAAGATAGAAACCTCTATCGACAAATTCCTGGCAAATTACTCCTCCAATCATATTCATGCTGTTTATGGAGATTACGTTGAAGAACTCATAATATTCTCAGAACTTGCAGGAATAGATTGGATGCTTTTTAAAGATTGATTCATGGAAGATCAAAAATAATAGATTATCGTTGAATTCTTTTGAATATACCTTATTACAGAGCGAGTTCTCGCTCTTTCTTTTTTGACCCCAATGAATCTTTAATGATATATTAATTCATGTAACGAAAAAAATATTTCCACTCTAAAGGGAGGGATCTTTATGAGGAAATTTATCATTATTTCTCTGCTGATTCTCAGCGTTCTGCTGATTTCCAAAACCTTGACCGTCATAGGCCCTTGGGCTGGCGCTGAGGAAGAAAAATTCTTACCAGTCTTAAAAGCTTTTGAAGAGAAAACAGGAATAAAAGTTGAGTACAGAATCTATCGTGCGGAAGATCTTGCAAACTTGTTACCAGCTCAATTCAACGCTGGTAAAACACCTGGAGATGTCATATTTATGTGGGGTTGGTTCATTCTGGATCAAGCAAAAAAGGGTCATGTCATGGAAGTCAGTGACATAATAAGTGAAAAGGATTATCTGCCAGGGGTTTTAAACGCTGTTAAGTTGAATGGTAAGCTGTATGGAGCGGCATACACAGGGAAAGTCAAGCCAGGATTCTGGTACAGGAAGTCTTTCTTCAAAAAGTATAACCTCAAGGTTCCAAGCACCTGGGATGAATTCGTCGATCTTCTCGAGAAGATAAAGAAGATCCCTGGTATAAAAGCTCCAATAGCGAGTGGAGATGGCGTTGGATGGCCGTTGTCGGATGTCACAGAGCATTTCATAATAACGTTTGCAGGTCCCAATGTCCATAAAGATCTGATAGAGGGGAACATAAAATGGGAGAGCCACACTGTAAGATACGCTTTTGAAAAGCTTGTTTCGTTGCTGAAAAAAGGATACTTTGGTGAACCAACTGAATGGACCATGGTGCTTAAACAATGGTGGAACGGTGATTACGGATTGTATTTCATGGGAAGTTGGATAACTGGAATGGTCGACGATCCGGATGATCTTGGGATATTTGCATTACCAGGTGCCAAGGGAGTTGTCTTTGGAGCAGATTATGCTTTCGTTCCAAAATACACGAAATACCCTGAAGAGGCGAAAAAGTTGTTGGCGTTCCTTTGTGGTGCAGAAGGTCAGAAGCATCAAGTACAGCAGGGTGGACATATAGCTACAAATAAATTGGTCCCGTTGGATGCTTATCCACCTGTTGATAGAGAGGTAGCAAAGATAATTGTCAAGATGGAAGCTCTCACGGATCTTGATGATTCAATAGGAGGAGCTTTCCAAACGGCGTTCTGGGATCAACTGAAACTTCTGTGGGTGAGACCCGATAGATTGGATGATGTTTTGAGAGTACTCGATGAGAAGATGAAGTAAGAGGTGGAAAAGGTGAAAAAATCGAAGTTATCCCATTTTTTGATATTCATGGCACCAGCTCTTGTTCTGATAGTTACCTTCGTTATATATCCTTCTCTCAGAACGATATTTACGAGTTTCTTGGATGAGAATGGAAAACTTTCCTTGAAAAACTATGTGGAAGTTCTGAAAAGTAGAGATACTTTCGATCCAGAAGGGTTCTCAAGGGGATTCCCCCTTGGGACCCTTCTTCATAATCTCATATGGATAGCCATACACCTACCTTTGACGATATCCCTGGGTTTGATACTGGCTGTGATTCTGAGGAAAGTGAGGGGAGGAAATATCCTAAAATCCATAATTTTCCTTGGAATGGTCATGCCCATGATCGTCGGAGGAGTTATGGTGAGGTTCATGTTCGATGGAAGTGTCGGTGTGGTGAATGGATTCCTTAGAATCTTTGGCATCGAAGGAAAAACATGGACGGCTTACCCGGATACGGCCCTTTTCTCTCTGATATTCGGTTCGGTATGGCTCTGGACAGGTTTCAGCATGGTTCTTTATTCAGCAGGTCTTGAAACTATCCCTAAAGATTTTTATGAAGCCGCCGCCATCGATGGCGCAACACCTTTAAAGATCTTTTTCAAAATAACGATACCTCTTTTGAAACCAGTAACGGTTGTTGTAACGATTATGACCTTGCTTTGGGAATTGAAGATCTTCGATATCGTGTACGTTGCAACCATGGGAGGCCCAGGCGGAGCCTCGAACGTTCTAGCGCTCCAAATGTATACGTATGCTTTCAGAGAATTGAATTACGGGAAGGCATCGGTCGTTGCGGTTATACTGACTGCCTCCACCCTTCTTGCCAGTATTCCACTGACTAAAAGTGCAGGTGAACTGAGATGAAGGGGAAGAGATACCTGATCATGAATCTGATAGCGTGGTTGATAGGACTTGTATGGCTCGTACCTTTCATAGGTGTTCTCATGACAGCTATAAGACCTCTAGATGAACTTCTTCACGGTTGGTGGAACTTTGAAAACGTCCACTTTACATTTAGAAATTTCTCAGCTTCCTGGAATCACTCAACCGCTCCTTTGGGTAAGGGTGTCATCAACTCCTTGAAAGTGGCTATACCATCCACCGTGTTTCCAATCATCATTGCAACGATGGCAGGATATTACTTTTCAAGATATAGATTCCCTTTCAAGAAAATTCTTTTCACAACTATAATACTCACCCTTGCTCTCCCTCAACAGATGATAGCTGTCCCTGTTTTTCAGATGTTGAGCTCCATGGGCTTGATAGATAGTTATATCGGTCTGATACTTCTTCATACCGCATGGGGTATACCATGGATAACTTTCTTCATGAGGAATTTCTTCGTCACCATTCCCGTTTCTATAGAAGAAGCAGCCAGAATAGATGGAGCATCGGATTTCAAGATATTTCTTAAGATAATCCTTCCTTTGTCCCTACCTGCCTTAGGCTCTGCTGCGGCGCTTCAATTCAATTGGGTCTGGAGTGACTTCTTCTTGGCTCTCATAACTATATATTCCCCGGACAAACTTCTTGCAACTCAGAGGATTCCCCTGATGAGGGGGGTGTACCACGTTGACTGGGGATTGTTGTCCGCTGCAGCTATAACTGTTATGATAGTTCCCATACTGGTTTACACATTTCTACAAAAGTATTATGTCAGAGGAATGATAGGCTGGGCTATGAAGTAGAAGCAAAAGGAGGGGAAAAAGTTGAAAGTGGAACTACCGGAAAGGGATATTGAGGCATATAGAGGAATCGTTGGAGAACACGTGGATGTGTTGAAGGAGGAAGCAAGGGATCTTAAAGGTTTGAAAGTGATCCATGTCAATTCAACCTCCTATGGAGGTGGTGTGGCAGAACTTTTAAAAGGCCTGATCCCTTTGATGAGATCGCTGGGTCTGAAAGCTGAATGGGAGGTCATAGAAGCACCAGGAGAATTTTTCAACGTGACTAAAAAGATTCACAACGGCCTTCAAGGTGGGGATGTAACGATCACTGAAGAAGAGTGGAGTTTGTACGAAAAAGTAAATGAAAGGAACTCAGTGATTTTGAATCTTTCGGCTGACGTCGTCGTAATTCACGATCCCCAGCCTGCCATGATACCGTGTTTTTTAGATGATGGTAGAAAATGGATTTGGAGATGCCATATAGATCTTTCCAATCCTAACGAAGCTTTGTGGGAAAGATTCAAAGATTATCTTGAAAAATACAGTAGAATGCTTTTTCATTTGAAAGATTACATAAAAGAGGAATTTGCTCATATATCTAGAGTCTTCCCTCCCAGTATAGATCCGATAAGTGATAAGAACAGGGAAATAGAAGAGGAGATAATTTCCCAGGTTCTGAAAAGATATGGTATCGAGAAGAAAAAAACCATAACGGTTGTTGCAAGGTTCGATCCTTGGAAAGATTTAATGGGAGCGATAGATGTCTACAGGTTAGTCAAAGAAAAGATGGATGTTCAGCTTTTGATTGTTTCCGCCATGGCAAGTGATGATCCGGAGGGATGGATATTCTTTGAGAAAGTGGCAAGGCATGCTGGTGAAGATGAAGATATCCACTTTTTAACGAACATCAAAGGAGTTGGGGATATCGAAGTCAATGTGTTCCAAAGGATCGCAGATGTGGGACTCCACACGGCAACTAGAGAAGGATTTGGCCTCGTCATATCGGAAATTATGTGGAAGGAGAAACCCGTTGTTGGAAGACCAGCAGGTGGTGTAAAAATACAGGTGGATGACGGTATCAACGGTTATCTTGAATGGGATATCGATGATCTTGCCGAAAGAGTTTTGGAGCTCCTCGAGGATAAGGAAAAAAGGTATCACATGGGAAAGAAAGCTAAAGAAAAAGTAAAAGAAAACTTCCTGATAACGTCTCACCTGATGAGGTATCTCAAGGTTTTCAAGGAAGTGTTGTAGGGGGGAGAGCGACGAAGAGTGAGAGCAAGAAAAGACTGCTTTTGAAACTTTTTGGTGGAAAGAAATTGTCACGAAGGGATATAAAGGAATCATTGAACATTGTAGATTCCACTGTTAGTTACCTGATTTCAGAAATGATCAGAGAAGGACTTGTGGAAATCTCTTTTGTGAGAAGAAAGCACAGAGGAAGACCTCACGAAATAATTCAATTGAAAAAAGATGCATGGTACAGTATGGGTTTAAAGATAGGAAGAGAGATGGTTAGAGGAGTCCTCTTTAACGCACGTATGGAGATCATCGGGGAGACAGAGGTCCATATAACCAAAGAAATGAGAAATAATGAAGGATATATATCTGCGATTTTCAAAGTCCTAGAGAATCTTTTTAGAAAGGATGTCAAAGCCATTGGTATCTCTTCCTCCGGTGAAGTCGATTCTGAGAGGATCATAGGATCATCCATTTTAAATGTTTGGAACCTCGATTTAAGGAGAAGGATTGAGAGAGAAATAGGGCCAATCGTTATAGCGCTGATGAACGATGTGGATTCTCTAGCCTATTTTGAAAAATATTTTTATGGCGGGAAAAGATTTCTGGTTATAAGTTATGGGGTTGGAATAGGGGCGAGTTTTTTCGATGAGAACTCCGTTTTCGTATTGGAAAATGGAAGAAGCATACTGGAACTCGGTCACATAATAGTCGGTGACGGAGAAGAGTGTTATTGTGGCCAGAGAGGGTGTCTTGAGATATATGCATCTGAATACGCGGTTTTGAAGGAATTTTTGAAAAAGGATTTCTCTATAAAAGAATTCATCGAGTTTGAAGAAGAAAAGTTCAGAGAAGATTTAGATTATTTGAGAGAGCTTGCAAAGGATCCAGAGGTTGTAAAGGAATATTACATCCCTCCCTTAAAGTACCTTTCGATGGCCGTTGGAAATCTCATCATGCTTTTCTTTCCTGAGAAGGTTGTTTTCTATGGGGAAGGTATAAGAAGCTGGATGGTAGAAGAGATAAAAAAATTCGTCAAGGAAAGGTATAGAAACAACGTTGTTGGGAGAATAAGCTTTTTGTGTAGAGAAGAGGAAAAAAATGCCTGGGAAACTGGTGTTGCTTTGAACGCTGTGGAGAAATACATTTCATCCTTGTAATGACTTCATTTCACTTAAGCACTTGCCTCTTGGTATAATTTCCTTCTAGAAAACTCCAATAAGGAGGTGGTAACGCCATGAGGAAACTTGCGATCGTGCTCATGCTATCTCTTATGGTAGTTCTTTCATTCTCCGTTAAATATGGAGGAACTCTGGTCTACGTTATGGGGGTAGATGCCGTTACACTGCTTCCAAGTAATATGACGGACAATCCATCTGAGATGGTGTGTAGGCACATTTTCGAGGGTCTTGTTGAATTCGACGAAAAGCTCAATATCAACCCAGCTTTGGCCGAAAGATGGGAGATATCAAAGGATGGGACAGTTTACACTTTCTATCTGAGGAAGGGTGTCAAGTTCCAGGATGGAACACCTTTTAATGCTTATGCGGTGAAGAAGTATTTCGAATACGTCCTGACACACGATCTGAAAAGAACGAAGCTCTATGAACCCTACATCAAGGAAATAAAGGTGGTTGATGACTACACGGTTCAATTCGTTCTAAATCATCCCTTCGGACCGTTTCTGAACTATCTCGCTCATGGGGCGGGATTAATTGTATCACCCAAGGCGATAGATGAGTACGGAGACGATCCAGGTGCCCTTGGAAAGCACCCCGTTGGAACAGGGCCATTCAAATTGGCTGAGTGGAAAAAGGGAGAGAAGATAGTTCTTGTTAAGAACGAAAATTATTGGCAAGAGGGCAAACCGTATCTGGATAAAATCGTATTCAAGGTGATCCCAGAAGCCGTAACAAGAGCCCTGCAGCTTCAAGCCGGAGACGCGCATCTTGCCCTGAAGATCCCGCCAGTCTTCGTTGAAAAGTTGAAGAAAGATCCAAAGATCGATGTCGTTGTGGGGCCAAGTCTCAGGGTTCTTTATATAGGAATGAACACGCAGAAGAAACCCTTTGACGATGTCAGGGTGAGGAGAGCTCTCAATTATGCGATAGATAAAGAGACCCTTTGTAAAACCATCATGGGTGGTCTTGCAAAACCAGCGGATTCTCCTCTAGCCCCTGCCATTTGGGGATACTACTCAACAGGGAAATACCCATACGATCCTGAAAAGGCAAAGAAACTCCTTGCTGAAGCAGGATATCCGAACGGGTTCGAGGCAGAACTGGCAACGCCTAAAGGAAGGTATCTACAAGATTACGAAACAGCAGTGGCTATCCAAGCTCAACTTGCAAAAGTTGGAGTGAAAGTGAAAGTCGTTCCGATGGAATGGGCAACGTACCTTGCGTACGTGAATGTTAAAAATCCTGACAAGAGATATCAGATGTTCCTCCTGGGATGGGCTCCTTCAACAGGAGAAGCTGACTGGGTACTAAGACCTTTATTCACCACGGGATCCATATCGAACAGGGCTCTCTACTCGAATCCAGAAGTTGATGAATTGGTGGTCAAAGCGAGCAGGGAAGTCGATCCTGAGAAGAGAAAAGAGCTCTACAAAATACTCCAAGAAAAGATTGTAGACGATGCTCCTTGGATATTCCTGTATGTCTTGGACCAAGTCTATGCAAAATCCAAAAAGGTTAAAGGGGATGTAGCACTCCCAATAGAGATCGTGCTCGTAAAAGATGCTTGGATAGAGGAATGAAACTCGGGGGGGCTTCCCCCCTTGTTGAGGTGTCTCTATGGGGCGTTTTGTCTTAAGAAGAGTACTACTTCTAATACCCATACTTATAGGTGTATCAGTCCTGATATTTTTGATAATGCATCTTCTGCCAGGAGATCCTGCGAGACTCATAGCAGGAGAGGATGCCAGTGAAGAAGAGATAGAGATGATAAGAGTTAAGTATGGCCTTGATAAACCGCTGGTGATTCAGTACTTAATATTCATGGAAAATCTTTTCAAAGGGGAAGTGAAGTCTTTAAGGTCAGATGCCCCCGTTTTTGAAGAACTTTTCCCTAGATATCTGAACACCATTCAATTGGCATTCAGCAGTGTATTCATAGCTAGTATTCTGGGAATTCTTTTTGGTGTCATAGCCGCTATTCACAGAAATTCCATAGTGGACAACTTGGTCATGGCAGTTTCCCTTTTCGGGGTCTCGATGCCGATATTTTGGTTGGGAATACTGCTCATACTTTTCTTTTCGGTGTATCTTGGGTGGTTCCCCTCAGGAGGAAAAGAAGGCTTCAGCTCGCTCGTTCTCCCATCTTTAACCATAGGACTTGCGATAGCGGCTTTCATAGCCAGAATGACAAGGGCTCTGATGCTGGACGTTCTGAGTCAGGATTATATAAGAACGGCTGTTGCTTATGGATTTCCAAGGAAGACGGTGATTTACAGGTATGCCCTGAAAAACGTCATGATACCCATAGTGACCATAATAGGTCTACAATTCGGTTATTTGATGGGAGGAGCTGTTCTGACTGAAAGTGTCTTTGGTTGGCCTGGCATAGGAAGGTACGTAGTCGAAGCGATATTTGCAAGGGATTACACCGTGGTCCAAGTTGGAATCATGGTCATATCTGCAACTTTCGTTGTCATCAACCTCCTCGTCGATTTAGTCTACGCTTTCCTGGATCCCAGAATAAGACGAGGGTGAGAGGATGAAAAAGAGTAGGAAAACATTCTGGGTAGTGTGGAGAAGGTTCAAAAGGAATAAATTCGCAGTTATAGGATTTTGGATCATAGTGATCTTCACTTTTTTGGCCGTAGCAGCTCCTTGGATATCGCCTTACGATCCCAATGAACAGGATCTTTTGGCGAGTCTTCAAGGACCCTCCTTGAAACATCCCTTTGGAGTGGACTTCTTTGGAAGGGATATATTGAGCAGGGTTATCTGGGGTGCGAGAGTTTCTTTAACGATATCTGTGGAAGCCGTTGCGATAGCAGTGATTCTTGGTGTAACCTTGGGAGCGATCTCTGGCTTTTATGGGGGAGTAGTCGATGAAGTGATAATGAGGATAATGGACGTTTTCCTTGCGATACCAGATATCCTGCTTGCCATAGCCATAGTTGCTGCTCTGGGTCCTGGTACTTTTAACCTTGTTCTTGCAATATCCATATATTCCATGCCTCAATTTGCGAGAGTCGCTAGAAGTGCTGTCCTTGTTGAAAGAAAGAAGGAATACGTTGAATCTGCAAGGGCAGTTGGGGAGAGCAGTCTTTCCATGCTCTTTCGATACGTACTTCCAAACAGTATTTCACCGATACTCGTTCAAGCAACTCTCAGGATGGCCAGAGCCATCTTGAGCGTGGCTGGATTGGGTTTCCTGGGACTTGGAATACAACCGCCAACTCCTGAATGGGGAACGGACTTGAGTCAAGCTAGAACCTACCTTCAAATAGCACCTCATACTGGTATATTCCCAGGACTTGCTGTTTTTCTCATAGTGATGGGGTTCAACTTCCTGGGAGATGGTTTGAACGATGCTTTGAATCCTCGTTTGAAAGATAGGTGATGGGAGTGGAAACGATACTTGACGTCAAAAACCTGGTTGTCGAGTTCGATACCGAGGAAGGTATTGTCAAAGCTCTGAATGGGGTTTCTTTTAGTTTGAAAAAAGGCGAAATACTTGGAATAGTTGGGGAAACCGGTTGCGGGAAATCCGTCACCGTATACACGGTTTTAAAGCTTCTTCCCATGCCTCCTGCAAGGATAGTGTCGGGGGAAGTTATTTACAAGGGTAGAGATCTTTTGAAATTGAGCGAAGAAGAACTGAGAAAAATACGGGGAAAAGAGATAGCTATGATATTCCAAGAGCCCATGACTTCTTTGAATCCCGTCTTCACTGTGGGGAAGCAACTCATGGACGTCATACTCCTTCACAGAAAAGTCAGCAAAGAGGAAGCAAGAGAAATCGCTTTGAAAGCCTTAGAAGATGTCAGAATGCAAGATCCAGAGCTCATAATGAAAAAATATCCTCATGAACTCTCAGGTGGTATGAGACAGAGGGTTATGATAGCCATGGCTCTTTCCTGTAATCCGGAGATACTCATAGCGGATGAGCCAACAACAGCACTGGATGTCACTATACAAGCTCAGATCCTTGGGATAATAAAAGAGATGCAGAGTAAACATGGTATGTCGGTTATATTCATAACACATGATCTCGGTGTCGTGGCTCAGCTCTGTAATAGGGTGGTCGTAATGTATGCGGGAACTGTGGTGGAGATGGCATCAATCGATACCATATTCAAAAACCCGGTTCATCCATACACCAGAGGATTGTTGGAGTCGATACCTAAGATGGATAAAAAGCAGGAAAAGCTCAGATCTATACCAGGTATGGTCCCAAATCTCGTATCTCCACCTCCTGGTTGTAGATATCATCCAAGGTGTGAAAGATTTCTGAAGGGCCTCTGCGATAAAGAGGCTCCGAAACTTCTCGAGGTGGAGAAAGATCACTTTGTAGCTTGTCACAATCCCTACAAGAGGTGAAATCAGGTGGCTTTGATCTGTGTTGAGAATCTAACAAAGGAGTTCAACGTCAATCTGGGAATGGGGAAAAAAGCTAAGATAAGGGCGGTGGATAATGTCAGTCTGGAAATAATGAAAGGAGAGACCCTAGGACTCATAGGCGAATCTGGCTGTGGGAAAACCACTTTTGGTAGAATGCTGGTGAAACTCATAGCTCCAACATCCGGAAGGATCATTTACGATGGTGTTGACATAACCAATATGAGGGAAAAGGAATTCAGACCTTACAGGAAAAGAATACAGATAGTCTTCCAAGATCCTTTCTCATCTCTCAATCCAAGGATGACAGTTTTCGATATTTTAAGAAGGCCTCTGGAGATTCATAAAGTTATCGGTAAGAACAACATAAGAGAGTATATAGCGAAAATTCTTGAAGAAGTTGGCTTGAGAGAGGAACACATGTTGAGGTTTCCCCATGAGTTCAGTGGGGGGCAGAGGCAGAGAATATCGATAGCAAGAGCTCTCGTTCTGCAACCCGAATTCATAGTTCTCGATGAACCCACATCCGCTTTAGATGTATCTGTGCAGTCTCAGATATTGAACCTTTTGAAAGATCTTAAAAAATCCAGGAATTTAACTTATCTGTTCATATCCCATGATCTTTCAGTCATAAAGTACATGAGTGACAGGATCGCCGTTATGTACATGGGAGAGATCGTTGAACTTGCAGGAGTAGATGAGCTTTTCGAAAATCCCCTCCACCCATACACTAAAATGCTTATGGATTCGATACCTATTCCGGATCCATCAATTAGAAAATCCTTTTCCATGATAAAAGGAGAGCTTCCAAGCCTTTTGAATCCACCCAAAGGGTGCAGATTTTCGACAAGATGCGATTTCAAAGTGAAAGAGTGTGAAACGAAACATCCCAATTTGATTGAGGTGAAGAAGGGGCATTTCGTAAGGTGCTTGAGGATAAGCGAATAAGGGGGAGATCCCCCTCATCACACTCCAAGTTCTTCAAAAATCTTTTTCACGATCTCAATACCCACCCTTTCTTGTCCTTCCACGGTTGAGGCTCCCACATGAGGAGTTGCAACGACGTTTGGAAGAGAAAGCAGTTTCTTCCTTAAATCATCGAAAGGAGGTTCCACTTCAAAAACATCAAAACCGGCTGCTTTGATCTTTCCATTGACTAACCCATTGTAAAGTGCTTCTTCATCGACTATCCCTCCTCTAGATACATTGATCACCACAACACCATCTTTCATTTTCGAAATGGACTCTTCGTTTATTATGTGTTTTGTCCTCTCTGTTAACGGAACATGTAGAGTTACTATATCCGATTCTCTTAGAAGGGTATCCAGATCCACTATCTCCACTTGTAGATCCGTCCTATTTACATAAGGATCGTAAGCTAAAACTTTCATGCCAAAGCAAAGAGCCCTTTTTGCAACTTCTTTCCCTATATTTCCAAATCCAATTATTCCTAAGGTCTTTCCAAAAATCTCGTTTCCTTTCAGTTCTTTCTTAGTCCATTTGCCTTCCTTGAGATCCATTGTTCCCCTTGCTATATGTCTAACACAACTTAATATAAGACCAAACGTTAACTCCGCAACAGATATGGCACTGGCACCTGGCGTGTTCAGCACCTTTATCCCTTTTTCCTGAGCTTTTTTCACATCTATGTTATCAAGACCAACACCTGCTCTTGCTATTATCTTCAATTTCCTACCAGCTTCTATAACATCCGCCGTTACTTTGGTTGCGCTTCTCACAACGAGAACATCGACCTCCGGTATGACCTCTATCAACTTCTCCTTTGGAAGATGTTCGGAAGAGACATTCAGTATACTTTTTTTCGATTTCAGGAGTTCCATCGCTCTTTCAGATAGGGGATCGTTGACATGAATCCTTATCATCCCCCCACCTCCTCATACAGAACCTTCATGGCTGTTTTCACAGCCGTTCCCATTTCGAACTCGTATCCAAGTTCCTTCAAAGTGAACTCCAAAGCAGAAATTGCTGTTATCGTATCAAAGGGAGACATGTATCCTAAATGAGCTATCCTGAAGATCTTACCTTTTAAATGAGCCTGACCTCCTGCTATCGTTACACCGTACTTGTCTCTCATGATTTTCGTGATCTTGTTTCCATCTATCCCCTCAGGTACTTTAACTGCGGTCACAACGTTACCCGGTCTTTTTGAGAACAGTTCGAGCCCTATGGACTTAACGGCTTCTCTCGTGGCTCTTCCAAGAATTCTGTGTCTCTCCCATACGTTTTCTATTCCCTCTTCCTCGATCATCTTTATCGCTTCGTTCAACATGTATATCATATTCACTCCGGGTGTGTAGGGATTGTCAGGATACTTTTTCCTATACGCTCTGAGATCGAAGTAGTATCTTGGAGAATCGGATTTTTCCACCAGTTTCCATGCTTTCTCGCTCAACGTTATGAGAGCAAGCCCTGGGGGAAGCATTATACCTTTCTGAGATCCCGTAACGACGACATCAACACCCCACTCATCCATTTTTAATGGTTCCGCTAAAAGAGAACTCACGGCATCTGTTACTAAAACAGCGTCTGTTTTCTTCGTGACCTCAGCTATGGCTTTCAAATCTATAACCGTTCCTGTGGAGGTTTCACTGTGTGTCGTGAAAACAGCTTTGACATCAGGATTTTCCTTCAAAGCTTTTTCTATCTGTTCAGGCTTTACGTAATCTCCCCATTCCAGAGCTATTTCAACTATATCGATCTTGTAACTTTCACATATCTCCTTCCACCTTTCACCAAATTTTCCGGAAACCACCACTATGGCTTTGTCTCCAGGGCTCAAAAGGTTAGATACAGCTGCTTCCATAGCCCCGGTCCCCGAGGATACAAAAGCATAGACCGTGTTTTTCGTCTGAAAGAGATATTTTGCTTTCTCAAGAGTTTCTTCAAGGATCGATACGAATTGTGGTGTTCTATGGTGTATAGTCTCTTTCGCTCCTTTCAAAAGCACATCGTGGGGAACTGGCGTTGGTCCCGGAGCTGCTATATAATGCTTCTTCAAAAATTTTGGCATAGGTGGGACACCTCCTACAAACTTTTGGATTCGTGACGATTATAACAAATCCGTGATGTTTTGTTTCCGAAGATAACGAGATTGTGGTAAAGTTAATTCGAGGTGAAAATGATGATATAATCCTGAGGAAGGGTGAGCTACCATGAAAGAAATAGAAGAGCTGGAAAAGCTTGTGGACAAGCTCATAGAAGGATACAAAAAGATGAAAAGTGAAAACGAAAGATTGTGGGAAGAGTTGAATAGTGCTGTTGAAAAGGTGGAGCGCCTTGAGAAGGAGAAGAAAGAGTTAGAATTGATATTGGAGAGTCATAGAAAGTCTTTGAACACCCTGGTCACGAAGCTTCAAAAGTTCCTCTCAATGACGACAGGTCAGGAGTTGGTGTGGGATGAGGAAGAAGGTGAGCATCAAACTGGGTAACAGAGAGTACGTTCTAACAACCGATGAAGATGAAGAGACGTACCTTAAAGTGGTAGACAGGATTAAAAACGAATTCAGAAAATACGAGAAGTATGTAGATGAAGTGGGGATAGAGCAGATATTGTTCGTTATGCTGGCAAACCTGGCTCTGGAGAATGTCAGGCTTTCTGAGAGAATAAAGAAATTGTCTTCCAAAATCGTGAGAAGTCTTGAGGTGGAAAAAAAGGATGAGAGTGGGACTCTTTGATTCGGGTGTAGGGGGTCTTACCGTTTTAAGGGAGCTCTTAAGGAGAGCTCCATATAATTGTTATATATATCTTGCTGACACCGATAGAGCACCGTATGGAACGAAACCATTGGAGACTTTGAAAAGATACACGCTGGAGATAGTATCTTTTCTTCTGAATAAGAACGTGGATATCATAGTTTCTGCTTGTAACACCATCGACAGTGTTATCAACTCGTTTGTCGATAGGCTTCCAGTACCTTATTACAGCATTATTGATGCAGCTGTGGATGGCGTGAAGGGTGAAAAGATAGCTATTCTTGCTACAGAAGCCACGGTTAAAAGTGGCGTGTACAAAGAAAAATTGAGAGATGCATCTATGGTCCTGCAAAAGCCGGCCCAACTCTTGGTGGCGATGATCGAAGAAGGGGAATTTCGTAACGGAATTGCTGAGAACCTGGTTAAACATTACCTGAAAGATGTAAAAAAATTCAAACCCGACGTTCTGATACTGGGATGTACCCACTTTCCGTATTTTAAAGATATAGTAGAGAGGTATTTAAAAAGGGTGAAAGTAGTAGATCCTGCGGAAAAATTGGCCAGTATTGTGGAGAAGGATCTGAAGTATTCTGAAGGGAAGTGTTGTGTGGAATTTTACGTCACAGGTGATGTTCATAAATTTGAAGAAAAATTAGTGAAGATGATGGATGTGAATGTTTCATATACCATAAAAGGGGTATCTTTCGAGGAATTCGAAGGGATGGTGAAGGAATTTGAAGGAAATTTTGGTGGTATCGGGACTTTCAGGGGCAGGTAAGACCACCGCCATCGGCCTTTTGGAAGACCTGGGTTATTTCTGCATGGACAACATCCCCACCGCTCTCATTGAAGAAATGACGAGACTTCTTATGAGTTCAACGATAGAGAAATTCGCGATAGTTGTCGATATAAGGAGTGAGATATTTGGAGATCCCGTGGAGAAGATAAAGAGATTGAAAGATAAATTGAAAGCACGGGTTATATTTCTTGAAGCTTCGAAAGAAGAGATCTTAAGAAGATATGCGCTGACCAGGAGAAAGCATCCTTTACAAAATGGAATGAGTCTTGAGAAGGCTATAGAGGTTGAAAGGGAAAAATTGATGAGTTTGAAAGAAATAGCAGATCATGTAATAGATACCTCCAGATTGAATGCTCATCAATTAAGGGAAAAACTCCTTTCAATTTTAAAAGCAGAATGGGAAGAAGGGATAATAAGAATCATGAGTTTTGGTTACAAGTTCGGCATCCCAATGGATGCCGATTTTGTTTTTGATGCGAGGTTCTTCCCGAACCCGCACTACCATCCGAATCTTTCACACAAAACAGGGCTCGATGAAGAAGTGAAGGAGTTTTTTAAAGAATACCCCCAGGTTGAAGAATACGTGAAATCCATAGTTAAAATAGTTCTAACGGCTTTTCATGAGTATTCGAAGGAGGGAAGGAAAAGCCTAACAGTGGCAATCGGCTGTACCGGTGGTCAACATAGATCCGTGTACATAGCTCGAAGAATAGCTGAGGAAATCAGCAAGACCGGTATATCGATTCTGGAAGAACACAGGGATCTTGGGAAGGGGATAGAATGAAGATAACTGCTATAGGTGGAGGAACAGGTCTTTCAATGCTCCTAAGAGGTTTGAAGGAATTTCCCGTGGAGATAACAGCAGTGGTTTCCGTGACTGACGAAGGAGGAAGCTCTGGGACCATAAGGAAAGAGCTAAGGATTCCACCACCTGGAGATGTGAGAAACAATATCGTGGCTTTGGCGAAAGATGAACATCTACTTGGCAAGCTCATGAACTATCGTTTTGAAAACGGTAGTTTCAAGGGACATACGGTGGGAAATCTCATGATAGCGGCTCTTACAAAGATGACAGGTAGTTTTTCAGGTGCCATAAAAATCCTCTCGGAGATTTTGGCCATAAATGGAAAGGTTCTTCCTGTGAGCGAAGATCTGGTACGTCTCGTGGCGTTCTTTGAGGATGGTAGCAAAGTAGTAGGAGAAACGAGAATCGTTGAGAAAAAAGGGAAGATAGTGAAAGTAGAGTTGGATAGGGAAACGGAGGCTCTCCCTGAAGTTTTGGAAACTCTGAGAAAAAGCGACATGATCATATTGGGACCGGGAAGTCTATACACGAGTGTCGTAACCAATCTTTTGGTAAAGGGAGTGAAAGAAGCTATACAGGATAGCGATGCAATACTAGCTTATGTTTGCAACATCATGACACAACCTGGCGAGACTATGGGGTATAGACTATCAGATCATGTCAGAGAAATCGAGAGATACCTTGGAAAGGAGGTCGATTTCATAATAGCGAATTCCCAGAGACCATCGGATGATATACTTGAGAGATACAGAAAGGAAGGAGCAGATTTGGTAACGTTGGATCTAGAAAATCTGGACAAAATGGTCGTTGTTGAGCCTCTGCTCTGTACGATCGTGGATCCTTACGATGGGAGAGTTAAGGTAAGGCATGATCCGATGAAACTTGCCAAAACCTTGATGAAAATGATGGGATGGAGGGAAAAAAGTTGAGAACAAAGCGTTCAACCTTTTCCGATGAAGTGAAAGATGAACTCGTCAGATTTCCAATCCTTTCAAAAGATGAGGTGAAATATGAGTTTTTAGGGTTCATAAAGGCTAGAGGCAGTGTGGAGTTGAGACATAGAGATATTCTGGTATCCCTCAGTTCCTTTTCTGCTGCCAGAAGACTCGTAACGATCATTAGATATCTTAGATTATGTGAAAAATCTTTAGAGATTTTCAAAGAGGAAAAGTTAGGAAGAAAAAGAATAGTTCTGAATCTGAGGAATGAGGGCATTCTACCTGATATTTTAAATATGAGTATACCTGAAGATACGGCGTTTTTCTCCAGTTTTCTAAGGGGATTTTTCCTCTCTTCAGGATCTGTGACCGATCCTCGTTACCACTATCATCTTGAGATGAGCACGTTTGACAAGGGGATTTTAGAAAGCATTAAAGAAAAACTTTTAAAACTTTTTGGGATAAAATCCAACATAGTCAGCTTAAAATATAACTTCAGAATCTACATCAAATCGTCAAGGGATATAATTGAATTTTTGAATATAATAGGAGCATATGAGAGTGTAAAATTCTACGAGAAGATAGTGGAAGAAAGATCTATAAAATCCGATGTCAACAGAAGCTTGAATTTCATATCGGCGAATGCGGTGAGAGTGGGAACGAGTAACGCCAGGCAAATAGAGGCTATAAGGAAGATAATAGAGAGCGTGGGTTTGGAAATGCTTCCTGAAGAATTACGAAAAATAGCCATTCTGAGACTCGAGAATGAAGATCTCAGTCTTAGGGAACTAGGATATCTGATGGATCCACCGATGACAAAAGCGATGGTGTATAGAAGGATCAAAAAGATCATGGATATCGCTTCCAGAATAGGAGGCGATGAAGTGTGAAATGCCCTTTTTGTGGGTATGAGGATACCAAAGTTCTGGATTCGAGGCCAACATCCGATGGAACCGTCATCAGAAGAAGAAGAGAATGTCCAAAGTGTGGTGCAAGGTTCACAACTTATGAGAGATACGAGGTGGGGCCGGTTCTGGTTGTAAAGAAGGATGGGAGAAGGGAAAAATTCGATCGAAGTAAGATAATGAAGGGAATATTGAAAGCGTGTGAGAAGAGACCTGTAACTTACGAGGATATGGAAAAGTTGGTTGATCGTGTTGTCCTTGAAATTCAAAAGATGGGAAATCCTGAAGTGAGTACAAAAGTCATAGGTGAACTGGTCATGAGCGGTTTGAAAGAATTGGATCAAGTTGCCTACGTTAGATTCGCCTCTGTTTACAAGGATTTCAGGGAAATAGATCAATTTCTGGATATCGTTAAGGAATTGAAGAAAGAAAGGGAGGTGAAGAGATGAAAAAGGTCATATACCTAACGAAAGAGGGTTACGAGAGTTTGAAGAAAGAACTTGAAGAATTAAGAAGAAAGCTCATGTACGAGATTTCAGAGAGGATAAAAGAAGCAAGGGAGTTGGGAGATCTTGCAGAGAACTCCGAGTACGAGGCTGCGAAGAATGAGCAGGGAAGAATAGGAAGCAGGATCATGGAAATAGAGCAGATTCTAAACAACGCTCAGATAATAGAAAATGCGGAAGCCAGTGAGGTGGGACTTGGACACTGGATTATCCTTAGAAATTTGGATACCAACGAAGAATACAAGGTCAGACTGGTCACACCTCAGGAAGCGGATATATTCAACGGAAAACTTAGCTCCGACTCACCCCTTGGAAGAAGTCTGTTGGGTAAAAAAGTAGGAGATGTTGTGAAAGTAAAAGCTCCTAAAGGGACGTTCCGGTATGAAATCATCGGAATAGGACCGGAATGATGGGGGTGATTTGGTGATAGAAGAGGTAAGGAGACGCAGAATAGAGGAAGTAGAGGAACTAAGAAAGATGGGGATAGAACCCTATCCTTATAGGTTCGAAAAGACTCATACGACGATGGATGTAAGAAGGAAGTATGAAGAAACTTTGAAGGTAGGTGAGGTCGAAGAGGATGAAAAACTTTCCGTCGCTGGGAGAGTGATGTCGATCAGACATCATGGGAAGAGTTCCTTCTTTCATATAAAAGACTCAACGGGAAGAGTGCAGATATACATAAACAAACAAGCGGTAGGGGATGAAAAATTCAAGGTGTTTAAAAAATACGTCAATATAGGAGATGTTGTCGGTATAAAGGGTTTTCCGTTCAAAAGTAGAACGGGGGAGTTAACGGTATTTGCAGAAGACTTCAGGATACTCAGCAAAGCTCTCAGAACATTACCGGAAAAATGGCACGGATTGAAAGATAAAGAAATCATTTACAGACAAAGGTATGTTGAGATGATAATAAACGATTCTGCGTTGGAAAGGTTCAAAAAAAGGTTCGAAGTAATAAAACTCATTAGAGATTTTCTCGATAGCAAGGGTTTCATAGAGGTTGAGACACCCATACTTCACTATGTAACGGGAGGAGCCGCTGCGAAACCCTTCATCACGCATTTGAACGTTTATGACATAGACATGTATCTTAGGATCGCACCGGAATTGTATCTCAAGAGATTGATAGTTGGAGGTTTTGAAAAAATATACGAAATAGGCAAGAACTTCAGAAATGAGGGTGTATCCTATAAGCACAATCCCGAATTCACCACTTTGGAGCTGTATCAAGCGTACGCAGATTATACAGATATCATGAACCTCACGGAAGAACTCATAACTTTCATTATTGAGAAAACGTGTGGAAACTTGAAGATAGAATATCAGGGGGTAGAGATAGATTTCTCAAGGCCTTGGAAGAGGATTGACATGAGGGATTTCATAAAAGAACGTTTGGGGGTGGATATAGTTGAAGATCCAGACGACGTGCTTTTGAAAAAACTGGAGGAAAAGGGAGTGGAACCTGCCATAAAAACTAGAGGGCATCTCATAGAGAAATTGTGGGATCTTGTGGAAGATGAAATAGTAAACCCAACCTTTCTTTTGAATCATCCTGTGGAGATATCGCCCCTTGCTAAAAGGCATAGAGATGATCCAAGGGTTACAGAGAGATTCGAATTGATAATCTTTGGAAGGGAGATAGCGAACGCTTTCAGTGAGTTGAACGATCCGGTTGATCAGATGAAGCGATTCGAAGAACAAGCCAGGCTCAGAGAGGCAGGAGATGAAGAAGCCCATATGATGGACAGAGATTTCGTGAGGGCTTTAGAGTATGGAATGCCTCCAGTTGGAGGGTTGGGTCTTGGTATAGACAGACTCATCATGTTCGTTACCAATTCCCCGAGTATAAGGGATGTCATTCCTTTCCCACTGGTTAGACCAATCGAATTCGAAGAAGAGGAAAGAGTCCTGGATGAAAGGGGTGCTGATGTATGAGAAAATGGATGAAAAAGTGGCAGGGACTCATCATATGGGTGGTTGCTGGCTTTTTTGTAGCGGGAATAGCGTGGTGGTCGATAGCCGCGTATATGAGATCAAGTGCTCCTAAAGTGCAGTATTCCCTGGAAGATGCTGTTGCGTACCTTACAAAAGACGGGACCCCCATGAACGATCCCATCTACTGGGTTATGGGATGGGAATTGGAGACGAAATACAGTGACCTTCTGAGGAATCTTCCAACTTACTCCCTCGACCCTGTATTCGAAGACCCGAAACTGAAAGCTTTGGTTCTTGAGAGAATACTGGAAAACAAAGTACTGATGTATTATGCAAGCGAAGAAAATCTTCTTCCGACCAAGAAGGAAATAGATAGAGAAGTCAACAACATACTCGAGAGTATAAAGAAGGATAAGGCGAAACAATCTCTCATAATCAGAAGGTACGGCACTTTAACGAATTACATAAACAACTATCTCAAGCCATCTGTGAAGGAAGAGTTGACATTGAAGAAAGTTAGGGAGAAGGTTATGAGCGTGACAGATGACGAAGTAAAAAAATACTATGAAGGGCACAAAAAGGATATAATGCTCAAATACGATAAAGCGGATCTCGTATCTGTTTCTTTCGATAAAGAAGAAGATGCAAAAGCATTCGTTAATAAAGCAGCTGAAATCGGTTTTGAAAAAGCCGCTACCTCCATGGGGTTGGAAACGGAAGAGTTGAATTCCTTTGGTAGAGGCATACTCGGTGATGAAGTGGATGACATCGTATTCAGTGCCTCTCCTAACAGCGTTGTGGGACCTTTCAACATATTCGACAAATGGTATGTTTTCAAAGTTAAGGACGTCAGAAAAGTTGATACATATGAAAATTTCGTCATTTCGGATGCCTTCCAGGATGTAAAATCCCAAATATCGAACGAGAAGTACAATAAATGGATCGAAAATTACAAAAAAGAAAAGCACATATCTTACGTTATAAAAGATGAGATCTATCGATACTGGTTAGAAGTCATGAAAAAAGAAAGGGATGAAGAAGATATATGGAAAGAATTGAAAAATCATATATTTGAGAAAAGCAATATAAGAGAGGATGCACAAGACGAGCTCAAAGCCATATTCGTTGTAGTCTCTGAGGATTTAAAATTTCAGAAAGAGAACGAATTAAGAGATTTGAAAAGTTATAAAAAGGATCTCGAAGAAGGAAAAGAGGTCTCTGAGAATTTAAAGAAAAAGTACGGTGAGCTCAGTAAAGATGAACTCGAGCAGAAAATATCCAAGGTACAGGCGCAACTCGATGAAATAGAGGATCTATACAAGAAAGTTGTCGAGGACCTTTACGAAGGTTTTCCAACATCCATGGAGGTTTTGAGGCGTATGGTTCAGATAAAACCAGAAGATCGTTACGTCAGATTTGAGTATTACTCTCAACTTTACAGCAGGCTGAAACCTCTCATACAATACGGTCAAGTTTCCTCTATCCTCAATGATATTCTTCAGACGCAGATAGGTCTCTTGACGGTCGCCATGGCGACGGATGTTTCAACCGATGTGAGAGCGGAAGCGTACTACGACCTATACGATATGAGTATCTCCATGGGAGATGCAACATCCGCAAAGTATTACCTTGATTCTTTGAAGGAGATAGCACCTGATTACATGGATTTTGAAGGAGCCTATGAACAGATAAAAGCCATGCTTCCTTCAACACCCTCAGAAAACCTTCCTTCGACACCAACGGAGAACGCAACACCTCAGGGGGAGTGAAAATCCCCCTCATTTTTTAATATTCGTTGATAGGATCAACGCTCCATTTTGGAGAACCTGTTTTCAGGTAGCTCCTTATGTTTTCCACGATATCCTCCACACGTTTTTTAACTCCCTCCTCCGTTGTACCTCCAACGTGAGGGGATAAGATGACGTTTCTGAATCTGTGAACAGGGTACCTAGAAGGTAGTGTGACTTCCTGTTCTTCTGAGGGATAGAGGTACCAAGTATCTATCGCTGCACCCTTCAACCATCCATTCTTCAGTCCCATGTAAAGTGCTTCCTCCTTTATCAACTCACCCCTTCCAACGTTCACAAGGTACTTCCCTCTCAGAAGCTTCATTCTTTTCTCGTCTATGATCCATTTCGTTCTACGTGTCAAAGGAAGAGCCAGTATGACGATATCCGATCTCTTCAACGCTGTGTCGAGTTCATCACTTGAAAAGATCTCATCTGCAAGCTTTGTCGGTATGTTCTCAATGTGTCTTTTAACACCTATTATGAAACAATCGAAGGTCTTCAAGATCCTCGCTATCTCCTGACCGATACCCCCGAATCCAACGATGCAAACTCTCTTTCCCCTTATGGATGTCCAAACCTCTCCAAAATGCCATATTCCTTCTTTCAGGTCGTTGTGATACTCCACAATCCTTCCAAGAAGGGAAAGAACAAGAGCAACTGCCCTCTCAGCGACGATTTTTGCATGGCTTTTAGTATTTGCAACTATCAAATTCCGTTCTCTCACGATTCGAAAATCTATATTGTCCACACCTGTCCAAGGGGCGAATATAATCTTCAGGTTCGGTGTTTTCTCTGACAATTCTCTTGTGAACCTACCTGTCACGATTCCTTCGGTTTTCTCCAGAATATCGTCTAAATTGCTAATACCACTTTTCTCAACGAACAAAACATCTCGAAACTCTTTTTTCAGGTTTTCTATCTTCTCTTTTAGAAATGGATTTTCATGGAGGAACAGTATGATTCTTCTCACATCAAAGCACCTCCCCGATTAAAAAACGATTAATATGTTCCCGTTTTCAAGCTATATTATGGGATAATCATATCAGTAATTCTTTACCATATGGAGGTGAATCTGGTGAAAAAACTCTTTACAACAGTAATCACAATATGTTTGTTCACTTTCCTATTTTCCGTGAGTTTAACAGATATCATCAACAGTGCAAGAGAAAACGATCGAGAATATCTGATAGTCGTTGAAACATACGAACAAGCGATAGAAGATCATGAAAAATCTCTGATCGAAGCAAAAACAGAGAGAGAAAGATTGATGGCTGAACAATCGTTTTTAAATTCTAAAAAATCCTACAGGAATTCTCTTTTGAAATTCTATCAAGATATAGTGACACTGTATTATTCAGCTATAGATCAAATGTTGGATCTCAAAATAAAGGAGAATTCACTCAAACTGGCAGAAATGGATTTGAACGATAAAAAAACGCTCCATGAGAAAGGCATAATAACTTACGAAGAACTAGAAGACGCCAGTATAAGTTATGAAAAAGCAGAATTGGATCTTGAGAAAACCAATTTTGAATACGAAAAGACGCTTGAAGATCTGAAATGGAGAACAAACATCTCAACAGATGTGTTTTCAACATCAACGTTCGTACTTTCTCCTGATGAACTACCTTCCTCTCGCACCTTTCTCGAGAGTGATCTCGATGTAAAAATAAAAGAAATAGCTTTAGAAGTAGCAAAACTCAATCTTGAAATGGCGAAAACGGAATCTTCGTACGATATAGAGAAAGCAGAAAGGGAACTCAAAAACGCCAGGAGACAATTGGACATAGCCAGGAGAAATTCAATGAAAAATTACGAGGAGAAGATCTTCAATCTCAAATATCTCTATGAAAATCTTCTCATCGCAAGAAGAGCTTATGAGCTCGAAAAGAAAAATCTGGAAAATGCAAGGAGGAAATACGAAAAGGGGATAATATCTGAGAAAGAATACATGGTCTCCTTGAACCAACTCTTATCTAAAGAAAAAGCACTCTTTCAAGCAGAAAAATCGTACATGTTATCGTTGATCGATTTTCTGATAAACAGCGGCCTTGAGGATCCTTTCATGAAGATGAGGAGATGAGTGAAGATGAAAAGAATCATCCTCTTCATGCTCATGATACCTTTAACGGTTGTATCCGGAACCTTTGTGGATCTGCTGAGAGAAAGACTCGAGAGCGATACCGGATATCTGACTGCTCTAAAATACGTGAACGAAGCGAAACAATTTTTGAGGAGTGATACTCTTTGGTTTCTACCATATTTCGATCTTGACACTCAATTATCCCTTTATGACGAATTCCATCTTGAAATGAATCCCACCATCTCATTCAACATAGAAGGATGGTCTTTTCTCCTTTCGAATACCATCTCTTTGGATGAAAGGAACGTTGTTGAAAGGGGATGGACTTTCTCTCTATCGAAGGAATTATTCGACGATGAAAGAATCGATGATTTGGAAACTTTCTCGAATTTCCTGAAAAGAAAATGGGATCTTCTCAGCAGCAAAAACAGAGTCTTCAAAAAGCTGGTTCAGGAAATTCTCGATAGCTGGTTGAAAAGAAGAAAAATGGAGATACTGAGCGAGAGAATAAAAATCATGAGGAAGAAACTCGAGGAGGATAAGAGTAAAGAAGGTCACACAATCTCGAAGGATGATATATTGCTCATGGAGAAAAGCATCATTTCTCTCGAAAGTAATATAAAAAAACTTGAGAAGGATCTTATAGACACTGTAAAGGTGAACGATGAGCTGTACAGAGAGGTTATGAATATCTTGAAAAGTCTCATAAGGGTCGACGCAAAGGATTTTAACGTAGAAAACAGATTGGATGTGAAAGCTCAGAAGATGCTATTAGAAGCTGCGAAAAAAAGGGAAAGAAGAATCTTTCTGGAATATCTCCCCTCACCAAGGTTATACCTCAACTGGTTCGAAAATCCTCCACAAGGCTCGGAAAATTTTTCGATAGGATTTGAGCTCAAGTGGAGTATCTCCGACAGAGGTGAGAGAGAAAAGAAAGTAGAGAGTATAAGATTGGATTATAAGATAGCGAAAGCAAACTATGAAAACCTTTTGGATACTGTGAAAAAAGAATTTGAGGGGATAAAGAAGGATTTGGAGATGGTAAAGCAACAAAGAGAGTTAGCAGAAATCGACCTCGAATTGGCCAGAAGCGAGTATGAAAGAGCTTCTCGAAAATTCAAGCAAGGTCTGATAAACGAAGAAGATTTAACACTTTCTAGATTGAATGTTGAGGAAAAAGAGCTGGAACTGGAAGAGCAAAAGATCAATGAAATTCTACTGAAGCTGGATCTCTTATCCGTTGTGGGAATGGATTTGACTTCGGAGGTGATGGAATGAGATGCAAAACAGTGGTTCTTCTAATGATGATTTTAATTGTGTTCTCTCTCACCGTATCCTGTAATTTGAGAAAGAACGAGAAAGAGCAGAATCCAACGGATCACTATGAATACACTGTCAAAAGAGGGATTCTCTTTGAAAGTGTGGATATATCGGGGCAAGTTGTTTCAGATGAAGAATACAAGGTCAAAAGTCTTGTATCAGGGGTTGTGGAAAGAGTGTTTGTCGAAAAGGGAGATAGGGTCAAGGAAGGAGACATTTTGGTTGAGTTAGACGATGACGATTACCTTTTGAATCGTATAAAAGCACTCCAAAATTATGAGAACGCTAGGATAAGTGGTTCAAAACTGTTGATGGAACAGAGGAAACTGGAATTACAGATAGCAGAGAAAAATCTTGAGAGGACAAAGATAAAATCACCCATAGATGGGGTTGTAGTGAGCGTTGATGTGAAAGAAGGAGATATCCTGAATGTAGGAAAGGCTGTCGCTACGGTGATAAACGATAAAAAACTACATATCGAGGGAGCTGTGGATGAAATCGATTTTGGAAAGATAACAATAGGTCAGAAAGCGATAGTTCATTTTGAGAGTCTTGGTGGGTTGGAAGTTCCCGCAGTTGTAACCTACATATCTCCCATTGCCATAACGAGTGGCGGGTTGAATGTTTTTCCGATAGAGCTCGGCTTTGAAACAGATGTTGAAAACAAGCGAATTGTCCCGGGTCTTTCGTGTGATGTGAGTATCGTGATCATAAGTAAGAAAGGTGTTTTAACTGTGCCGACAAATGCGCTTGGCCATACACCAAATGGGTATTACGTTGAGTTGAAAACAGAAGACGGTGTGAAAAAGCAACCTGTTAAGGTGGGTTACATTGGAGAATATTACGCAGAAATCAAAGATGGACTGAAAGAAGGTGATGTGATCGTTATAGGGAAAAAGACCGAGGTTTTGAAAAATAAACTTCCAAAGGTCACTCCTAGATTCTTTGGTGCACCGAGGAGGTAATCCAATTGGTGGTCCTTGAAAATGTTACAAAGATTTACAAAATGGGAAGTGAAGAGATAAAAGCTCTAGATGATCTTTCTTTGGAGATCAGAGATGGTGAGATATTAGTCGTGATGGGCCCATCTGGGAGTGGAAAATCAACGTTTTTACATCTTGTCGGTTGTCTGGACAGACCCACATCTGGAAAGATACTAATAGATGGGAAGGATATATCGAATTTAAGGGAAAGAGAGCTTGCAAGAATAAGAAACAGAACTATAGGGTTTGTATTTCAGCAGTTCAATCTCCTACCACGTCTCACGGCCCTCGAAAATGTGGAATTACCAATGATATACGCTGGTATCCCAAAAAGGAAGAGAGTTGAAAGGGCAAAAAAGCTTTTAGAGATGGTGGGACTTTCCGACAGGATGAAGCACAGACCTTCTCAACTTTCAGGAGGGCAACAACAGAGAGTGGCCATAGCAAGGGCCTTAGCGAATGATCCAAAGATCATACTTGCCGATGAACCCACTGGGAACCTTGATACGAAGAGTGGAGAAGTTGTGATAAACATTTTGAGAGATCTGAACAGAAAAGGTTTAACCATCGTGATCGTGACACACGATCCAGACATCACTATCATAGCCCATCGTGTGATTCATTTGAAGGATGGAAAGATCATAAAGGAAGAGGTGAGAGTTTGATATTCGAGCTTTTTAAAGAATCTTTAAGATCCATCATGTCTAACAAAACCAGAACGTTCCTTTCGATGCTTGGTATAACCATAGGCGTTGCTGCTGTTATAGCTGTTGTGTCTCTTGGTCAGGGAGCGAGTGAATCGGTTAAGAAAAGAATATCTTCCTTGGGTTCAAACATAATATTCATAACACCTGGGAGGATTGGAGGCGCTGGTGGAAGACTCGCTCAAGCCGTTGGGAACGTTCTTAATGAAGAAGATGTGAGGAAAATGAAGCAATTCTGTTATTCACTCTCCAACATCACGCCAGTTCTTCAAAAACAGTCGGTGATTCTCTTTGAGGAGAAAAATACCATAGCGACTGTCATGGGAGTTTATCCATCTATATTCGATATGATGGAGTTGAAAGTAGAAAAAGGGAGACCTTTTCTCGAAAGCGATGAAGGAAAAAGGGTGATCGTTCTTGGTGAGAAAATCGCAGAAGATCTGTTTGAAGGAGAAGATCCCGTTGGCCAAAAGGTGTACATAATCACTTCTACTGGTAAACAAAGTTTTACAGTAATCGGTGTTTTGAAAAAAAGTGGTCAACTCCTTTTCTTCAATCCAGATAACGCTGTTTTCCTCCCATTTAAAACGGCTCAATACAGAATCTTTCACACGAAGAAAGTGAGTCTCATAGTAGCTAAAACTATCTCTCAAGATCTAACCGATACAGCCGTTTCAGAGATAGACGATTACCTGTACAAAAAATTCAAAGATGAGAATATGTACAACATTGTGAGTCAAGAAGCGATCCTTTCTACTCTGAGTGAGACCATGGCCATTCTCAATTTGACATTAGGAGGGATAGCAGGTATCTCCCTTCTTGTCGGAGGCATAGGTATCATGAATATCATGCTGGTCTCTGTCACAGAGAGAACAAGAGAGATAGGAATAAAGAAAGCTATAGGTGCGACGAATTCTTCAATACTTCTGCAATTTCTCATGGAATCGATTATCATAACCTTGATTGCAGGTATCGTAGGTATATTACTGGGAGCTCTCATAGCCAATTTCGTGGGAAGGATGGTGAACATTTCGGTTCTGATAACCCCTTCGGTTATAATGATAGCCATGGGTGTTTCCACAGGTGTTGGACTGTTCTTTGGGGTGTATCCCGCCTATAAAGCCTCCAAACTCGATCCCGTGGATGCCCTTAGATATGAGTGAGCGTGAGATATTTCTCCAATTTCCTTCCTTGGATATTTCTAGGTATATCTTTATCGTATAAAAACTGAAAAATTAACACATATATGTTCACTTATAAACACATTTTGGCCAATTTTCCCTTGTGAAAATTTTTTAAGTACCTGTATTTCCCACAAAAAGCTATTTCTGCGATCATAGAAATCTTGCTAATCAGAAGGGATGAGATACCATGTCTTTGTAAGCTGAAAATATACGAGGTGGTTGTGTTGCGCGTAGAGATAGCGTTTGAAACACCCAACGGTGTTATTCCAATAAATTACAATTACTACTTATCCTCGTTGATCTATTCTTTGGTCGCATCTGTAGACAAAGAATTGGCTTCCAGTATCCATGAAAAAGGTTTTGGGAAAGGCTTTAAATTTTTCACATTTTCCCAGCTGTTTTTCAGGAATTTTAGGGTGGAAGGTGAAAGGATAAAAATCTTTGAAGGAGTGGGCTGGTGGTATGTATCCTCTGTAGTTGAAGAGTTGATAGAATGTCTTTTTTCATCTTTATCGAGAAGGAAAGACATAAAAATAGCGAACACTTCATTTAAGATCTCCGAAGTTCGTATTCTACCCCCTAAGCATTTTGGATCTAGAGAGAGATTCAGGATGTTATCTCCCCTGGCTCTAAGTGTACCTGTTAAAAAGAATAAGAAACTTTACCATAACTATCTAACACCTTATGATCCAGAGTTCACCAGAAGATTCTCTGAGAATTTGGTGAGAAAATACAAAGCTTTATACGGGAAAACTCCCTCAGGTGATGTGAAGATAATACCGGACTGGGACTACATAAAATCTCGAAAGAGGATAACAAAGCTTTTGAATTACAAAGGTGTGAAAATAAAAGCAAGCATCTTTCCATTTGAGATCGCGGGAGATCCGGGATTGATAAAACTAGGTTATGAAGCGGGATTTGGAGAGTTCAACAGCATGGGTTTCGGGATGGTGAAACCCGTAGATTAATTCCTTTCCTCCCCTTTCATTTTCCTCAAGCGAGTTTCATCTTCACCATATCTTAATCTTATCTTTTCTAACCTTTCAACTATATGGTACGAACATACGTACTTAAATATATATTAGGGTGCTGACACAGTTTCAATCGAACCTTAGAGGTATCAATAAACGAAGCAAGGAGGTGCCGCCAGGTATGTCGGAGTGTTTGGAAATGAACATAGGTGGGGCTAGAGAAGTGTTGAAATTGGAACCAAGCTATTTTGAGGCTTCTGTTTTGGGAGGAATAAAAATACCCCTGCATTTCATAGCGATGGTTAGAAACATAACCAGATTGGTAGAGGAAGCGGAGAGATATGACGATATCGTATCCATATACGTTAAGACCCCCTATAGCGAATTCAGATCTGTTAAGAAGGTCAGAAAACATGACTTAGAAAAGGCAGAAGCTGCCATCGTGCAGAGATGCATACGGGAGGAGCATGGGGGATACACATCTTATTTTCTGATAAATGGCTTATACCTGAGAATCTAGATTTCATTCCATGGTAACTCATCCTGATACCGGTCCTTTCTATTCCCCCTTTGAGTGGATTCCATATACCTCGCCTTTGCGATCGTCTGAAAAGAAATCGATCGTAAGATTCTCAGTTCTTTATTTCTGTGACTTTCTTCCAAATTGATATACTGAGCTATGAGAGAAAAAATACGGGGGTGAAGATATGGTTATCAGACCAAACGATATGCGTGTGGAAAAAAGAGTGAATATGCGAGATGGGAAAGGTGAAGTGAAAATCACACATCTGTTGGAGAAGGATCTACTCAAAGGAAGAGCGCGTCTCTTTGCAAGAATAAAGATTCCACCGAACTCTTCCATAGGTCTGCATAAGCATGAAGGTGAATTCGAGATTTTCTACATCTTATCGGGAAAGGGGATGTTTCACGACAACGGAAAAGATGTACCAGTCCAGGCAGGAGATGTATGTTTCACCGATTCTGGCGAGAGTCATTCCATAGAGAACACATCTAGTGAGGATTTAGAGCTCCTTGCAGCTATAATACTGCTCTGAGGATCTCATACTGTAAAAACAACTGGCCCCTTGCGGGGCCAGTTTTGCTTTTCAGCGTTGGCTGGGGCGGGTGGATTCGAACCACCGATCGCGGATCCAAAGTCCGCCGCCTTACCACTTGGCTACGCCCCAAATCTCTCGTGCTATAATTTTATCACTGTGAAAAAAGACTTTCAAGGTGGTGGCAGTATTGGATACTATAAAGATCTTTTTCATTGAGGATGGAAAGGAAGTGATCATTAAGAAAGGAGAAAATTTACTACCTTTCGTAGAGAAATATCAGAAGTTTCATGTTCCCAAAATAGTCGCAGCAAGATTCAACAACTTCATCGTGGAGCTTTTCAGACCTCTTGACATAGATGGTAAAGTTCGTTTTATAGATTTGTCTGAACAGGATGGTGTTCGAATATATCAAAGAGGTTTACTTTTTGTCCTCAAAATAGCCATTAAGAAAAGATTTCCAGACTTAAAACTTCATGTTCTTCACTCACTTGGGAAAGGACTTTATTGTGAGATCTCGAAAAAGGGAAAAACGATTAAGCTGGCAGAAGATGAAATAAGAGATCTTGAGAAAGAGATGCGAAGTATCGTTGAAAAAGACGAAAAATTCGAAAAAATAACTCTTTATAAATATCAGGCGTTCGAGATATTTAAAAAGGAGGGAATGGAGGAAAAGATAAATCTCTTTAGGTATAGGAAGAAAAAAACGATAAAGCTCTATAGGTGTGAAGGATTCTACGATTATCTGTACGGTTACATGCCACCGAGTACGGGATATGTGGATATATTTGCACTCAGACCGTACGATCAGGGATTCGTCCTGGTACACCCAGATACTACCTGTCCCGATAGATTACCCGTGTACAAAGAGCTCCCCAAATTCTCTGCTATCTTCTTAGAATATGCACGATGGCTCAAAATAATGGATATAGAGTACGTATACGATTTGAACGAGATAATAACCAAAGGCGAAAGGGCGGTTGCTAACCTGATACTTCTTGCAGAATCTCTTCACGAGAACAAGATCTCGCAGATAGCCAACGATATCGCCAGGAGAAAAGGTACGAGGTTGGTGTTAATAGCTGGACCATCTTCTTCTGGAAAAACAACTTTTGCTAAGAGGCTATCTGTTCAGTTGATGGTGAATGGTCTGAGACCGGTTGCCATATCTCTCGATGATTACTTTCTAGATAGGGAGAAAACACCTAGAGATGAATCTGGAAACTATGACTTCGATTCGTTGGAAGCCTTGGATGTTGATCTCTTCAATCGCAACCTTCTGGATCTATTCGAGGGAAAAGAGGTGGAAATCCCTAGGTACGATTTCAAGGTAGGAAAAAGAGTGAGAGGTAGACGCTTACGTATAGACAGAGATCAAATCGTGATAGTGGAGGGGATACACGGTTTAAACGAAAAATTGACGGAGATGATACCAAGGGAGCTCAAGTACAAGATATATGTTAGTGCTCTGACACAGCTCAACCTCGATAACCTAAACAGAATTCCAACAACGGACACAAGGCTTATAAGGAGGATTGTAAGAGACAACAAGTTCAGAGGTTACAGTGCCTATGAGACCATAAAGATGTGGTCGAATGTTAGAAGAGGTGAAGAAAGAAACATATTCCCATATCAAGAAGAAGCGGATGTTATGTTCAATTCCGCTCTTGTTTATGAACTATCGGTTTTGAAAATATTCGCTGAACCCTTGTTGGTTCAAGTACCGGACAGCGCCCCGGAATTTACTGAAGCTTTAAGACTTTTGAAGTTGTTGGAATACTTTCTCCCTATAACCAACATAGAGGATATACCTAGTCATTCCATATTGAGAGAATTCATTGGAAGGAGTATCTTCAAATACTGAAGAGGTGTTGAATTTGAAGACTTTAACAGCACTTTTGATAGTGTTCTCACTTTCGCTGTGTTCTGCTTTAACCCTCAACGCAGGAAAAAATCTGAATTTTGAAGAAATCCTTGAAATCCTGATAGATCTTTCGAATGTTCTAAACATAGAGCCTCCCTCTACTAACACAATAGGTAGTTTCGTATACATAGCGTGGGGAGATCACATAGTTTCAAAAATAAAAGGAGGCGATCTGTACGTTCTAGACAACGAACCTTTTGAAGGAGGAATTCCAACAGAGGATCTATTGAAAAAATTGAAGATACCGTATCACACACGAGATAATGAAATCATAGTTCCCGATACGATTATCAAAAGCATCGAAATGATAGGACGAAGTTTGGTAGTGGAATACACAGGAAAAGGTTCTTTCGACTTTGAAATGACGAACGATGGCATCGTATTGATATCAATAGGGGAAGTGTTCTTCAATGGGAACGTCTATGGATCAGGAAAAACGTTTGGAAATTTTCCCGTTAAAGGATTTAAAATCGATAGTATCCATAGGGAAAAGGGAAAGGTTATAGTGAACTTCAAGGAAAGTGGTATAAGAACTATCAAAATAAGACCGATTAATGAACGAATCGACCCTTTTGATCCCAATTTGACGATTCTGGTTGGATATGGAGATGGTAGGATCATCTTCAGAAACTTCGCACCGGATTTTAAAGGAGTTGATTGGAAAGTCTACAGCGAGACCAAAAAGATCGTTTATGAACTGGCAAGAGAGCTTGGATACCTTGTTGAGGAATGTCCGGTTTATAAACTTCCAATAGGTGTTCCCTGCTTCATAGTTCTTATAAAAAAGCCGGATGATTTGAAGTTGCTTAACGAATATTTAAAGGAGTTGCTGAAAGAATGAGATGGAAACTCTTACTACTTCTTCTGATTCCCATCGATCTACTGGCGATGAAGCTCATGATATGTTACATCGATCCAGTTAGCCTCAACCCTGTTTTGAAGACAGTGGAAGTGGAAGGTGACAATTTCATCTTAAAACTCTTCGACATCTTAGCTTCTCCTCCTCAAGATCTAATGAGTTTCGTTCCCAAAGGAGTTCTGAGGGCTTACTTCATAGTGGATGATATTATGATTCTAGATTTAGATGAGGAAAAGTTGAAAAATATGGATTTTCTCTCGGAAAGGTACTTTATTCATACAGTTCTTTACACCATATTTAACAACCTGAAAACAGTGAACGAGGTCTACTTCACGATAAATGGAGAGAGAAGAAGAGTTTTGGCAAACTATGTAGACATTAGATACGGTTTTCCAAGGAGGATTTGGGAAGAATGGCCTGTAAAGAGGATGAAGTAGTGAAGGAGGGTGAAAGGATACTCTTGATTATGGAAGATGGTTCAGAGTTTTTAGTTCGTCTCAAAAAGGGGATGAAGTTTGGGACGCATCTTGGTGTTTTGAATTTTGATGAGCTCATTGGAAAAAGGTATGGATCGTTTTTCCTGACTTCCAAGGGAAAGAAAGTATACGTGATAAAACCAGGTATGGTTGAAAATATTATGAAGATGAAAAGGAGAACACAGATAGTCTATCCTAAAGATATGGGATACATACTTTTGAAGATGGACGTGAAAGAAGGGGATAGAGTAATCGATGTTGGTGTTGGAAGTGGTGCGATGTGTGGAGCCATCGCAAGATTGGTTGGAAAGACAGGTAAGGTTTACGGATATGACAGAAGAGAAGATTTCTTGAAGCTAGCGGAGAGCAATCTCAGGGAATGGGGATTATACGACAGGGTGATCCTGAAAAATAAGGATATAGAAGAAGGGTTCGATGAAAAAAATGTTGATGCTTTATTCTTGGATGTCCCGAATCCCTGGGATTACATCGATAAGTGTTGGGAAGCTTTAAAAGGTGGTGGAAGGCTGGCTATAGTGTGTCCAACGACTAATCAAGTTCAAGAAGTTCTCAGGATTCTTTCCAACAGCTCTTTCATAAATGTGGAAGTTTGGGAAAGTCTGTTCAGAATGTACAAACCTGTCCATGAAAGACTTCGACCAGTAGATAGGATGGTGGCCCATACAGCTTATATGATATTCGCTATAAAGGTTCTTGAGAGATGAAAGGAGGGTTCCTTATGAGAAAAAAGAGAGGATTCATTCAGTTCGTTGCCATTTCCTTGGTGGTGACTATATTGAGTCTATTCCTTAGTGCTTCAAAAGCGGATGATGTGAGAAAATCTTTGACTCCATTCTATGAGGCTCTTCAGTACATGCTCAATTATTACTACGAAAGAGATACCATCGATTTGGACAAATTGATAGATTTTGCCATCGATGGTCTGACGAAAGGATTGGGAGACGACTTCTCCTATTATCATTCTGCTGAAGAAATGGAAGAGGAAAGAATAGAAATGGGAGGAGAATATGGAGGACTTGGTATAGAAGTAACTTATGACAGAGAATACAAAGCGGTTAAAGTGATAGCACCTATGTACGGAACACCAGCTTGGAGAGCCGGTTTGAAATCAGGTGATTTGATTGTCAAAATAGATGGGCAAGCTGTTAACAAAATGACTTACATGGAAGCTGTGAGGAAACTGAGAGGAAAACCTGGGACCAAGGTCAAAATAGAGGTTATAAGAAAGGGAGTGGATGAACCTTTAGTTTTTGAGATAGTTAGAGAGAAGATAGTGCTCGTACCTGTCAAGTATTCCATTCTGGAAACACCTAAGGGAAGAATGGGATACGTTAAGATCACGAGATTCATATCCACGACCTCTGAAGAAACGAAGAAAGCATTGAAAGATATATTTGAGACAGGTGTAAAGGGAATCATCCTGGATTTGAGAGACAATCCAGGAGGCCTTTTAACCTCTGCCATAGAAGTTGCGAGTTTCTTCATAGATAAAGGTGTTATCGTGAAGGTTAAAAACACGTATGGTGTGGAAGATGTTTATGAGACTTTGGGAAACGACTTTCCTAACGTTCCAATGGTTGTCCTTGTGAATGAAGGATCCGCCTCTGCATCCGAAATAGTGACGGGCGCTCTTAAGGATCATGGTATAGCTAAAGTTGTTGGAAAGAAAACTTTTGGTAAAGGGTCCGTGCAAACTGGATTTCCTCTCAGCAATGGAGGAGTACTTTACCTGACAACAGCCCATTACATGACCCCTTCTGGGAAGGATATACACAAAATCGGTATAAAACCAGATGTGATAGTGAAAGAAGAGGCAGAAAGACCTCACGAGATGGATGTAGAGGAATACACAAAAGCGAAGATACATGTTGATCCTGAAAAGGATCCCGTGCTCAAAAAGGGTTTAGAGGTACTCTTGGAGATGATTGAATGATATGACCAGATACGGTTTTTTGATACTTATAACGTTTCTAGCCTTGTTTATAGGACTTGTGAGCATCTTGTGGAAAGCAGAGGGGAAAATCGTTGTAAATGAAGTTCTTCCTTCCCCAAAGGTGATGTTGATTAACCCCATTGGACCTGTTCTGAAGAAATATCATCAACAGATGGAAAAGCAGTTGATAGTGAAAAGAATTCTAGAGGAAGTGGAAAATGTTGAATACAGTCTTCGGTGGTCCGCTTTTCTAACCACAGATGATGATTCCTTTGAAAAGATGCTCTACGAGTTGAAAAAGGAAACGGGAGAATCACCGGAAATCCGTGAGAAAGTGTACCTTGATGGAACGATCGTCAAATATTGTAGTCTCAAAGGAATTCTGTTCGTTCTGAAGAAGGTGAAAACAAGATGATGGCATTGATAGATGCCTGCAGATGCGATGAATCCCTCAGAAAGTATTCTTTTTCGATACCTATAATAGCCTTTTTGACTGGCACGATTGGATTGTGGGATGTACTGAGTAGGATCTTCGTGTCTGTGAGAATATCCAACATGTTGCTTTTCTACTTTGTGGTGTATTTGATCTACATATTCGGACTGGTCGGACTTCAAAAGGCTATTTTTTCGAACGTGGATACAAGTGCTTTCCTCATATCTTACGGTCCTTATGTCGTCCTCCCTTTATGGTACAGACTGACAGACAGTATCGCAGTGTCCCTGATAATATGCTTTTCTCATTCCTTGGTGTGCTTTAGGAGATGTTGGGGAAGGAAAGAATCTGCTGTCTACTTCATAAGAGGGGGGGCTTTAATCTTTATACTATGGAAATTGAAAGAGTTGGGCTTAAAATAGGAAAATTCGTTTACAAGAATAGAAGCTATATATTTTTTATCTTCATCGTGGGATCCATCCTACTCGGGATGATAGGTTTTTTATCTTTGAAAGTCGATTCCGAAATAACCAAGATAGCACCAGAGGACGATTTCTTCTCGGAACAGTCAAGATTTCTCTCTAAGAAGCTATCCTCCAATAACTTGATCGTCGTCTTAAATTGTAACGGCAATGTTGACGAGGGGAAAAAAGCTCTAGAAGAGTTGAAAATGAAGTTTGAAAAAACAGGTTTTGTTCACGAAGTTTTGAAGTTCACGAATCCTGAACTCATGATAAAATACGGACTTTTTTCGTTAAATGTAGAGAACCTGAGTAACTTCGTGAGAAATTATGACAAGTTGAAAATGGAACTCGAAAAGAATTTCATAGATTTCAGATTCTGGAGAAATCTTGGGAGAATGCTTTACATTCTACAGGGTACTGTTGAGAAGTACATAAGTGAGAAAGGATTCAGTGAATACGTTCTGGAATCACCCGATAAAAAGTTACTCTTGATGAATTTCATCCTGGAAGGCTCCATAGTCGATGTGGATTTTGTATCGAGATGTATCAAAGAATTCAAAAGAATAGCAGAAGATATTGAAAAAAAGAGTGGTTTTAAAATCAGATTCACGGGTAGCGCCATGTCAACCTACGAAGCCAACATTCAAGTTAGAGAAGATTTCCTTTTCACCACACTGTTCTCCGTTGTAGCCATATCCCTTTTACTTTTTCTTGCTTACTCGAATCTTCTTTCAGCCCTCTATCTATTCTTCTCGATGGTGGTAGCCCTTGGTATATCCGTGGGTATCTTCTATTTCCTCTTCGGTGAGATAAACATAGTCACCGCTTTTGTGAACGCCATGATATTGGGTCTTGGAATAGATTATGGTATACACACGATGACAAAAGTACAGGAGTATATGAAAAAGGGGAGTGATGTGAAAAGCTCTGTGGAGAGAGGTTTAAAAGAGGTATTTGGACCGGCTTTGATATCGGCACTGACAACTATAGCCGCGTTCCTTGCGATGGTGATAGGTGGATCAAAAGGGTTCGTTCAGCTTGGGATTATGCTCGCAATAGGTATATCCGTTTTTTTTGTAACAATGACGCTGTTTCTTCCCGCTATGATATCCATAGTGCGTGTTAAGCGAAGGGATGGGACGATCTTCGATAAATTTGTAAAAGGTTTGGATCTTTTGAAAAATGTGAGAATTATAAGGTACATCTGCGTAACCTTGGGGTTGCTTTTCAGTACCTTCGGCCTCCTGAACGTTTCAACATACTGGTATACTCCTCCTGGCCTCATGCAAAAGAATTCCGAGTCTATAAAAACCTATCAGGATATAAAAAGGGAATTTGGTAACGTCGGCCTAGGAGATGTTGTGATAGCGGTGAAAGATATAAAAGAGCTGAAGAGAGTTACAGAGGAATTGAAGGAGAATCCTTTAATCGATAAAACACTCTCAGTGGCTGATATTTTGAACAAGGTATCGGAAGATTCCTTGAGCGAACTGGCCAGGTTGTATGGGGATTTCATAAAAATCGTGAACGATCCGATCCTTTCCACGATCTTCAGAAAGGTTGGGATATACAAGGAAACTTTGGAAATGCTTGAGATGATAAAGAATTCGAATTCTCCAGAAGATGTTTTGAAGGAGTTGGAGAAAGACGTACCGTTTTTGTTCTACAATGCAGGGAATCAAAAGTACCTTTTGATATACGTGAACCCTGTAGATGATTTGTATGTGAATAACAATATAAAAAACGTTATGGACAGCCTGAGCAAATACAAGTTGTATGGATATCCCATTGTTTTCTACAAGGCTATGGAGAGTGCGAGAGATTTTATTCTCAAGAGTTCCTTAATCGTTTTCCTAGCCATATTCGTACTGCTGATGCTGGATATGAAAAGTATAAAAATTCCTTTGATTTCGGTGGTCCTCGTGGCTCTTTCAGCTCTGATTTCTCTGGGTGTAGCTTATCTCAACAGTATAAGAGTTTCTTTCATGACGCTGCTTATGATACCAATATTGGTTGGAATAGGTGTAGATGGTATGATACATATTTTCCACAGCGTGAGGAAGAACAAAGAAGTCTTACTTAGAACAGAAAAAGCCGTTACTCTTTCCATTTTGACAACCATAATAGCTTTTGGTAGTTTCGCTCTATCCAAAGGACAATTGCTCAAAGAATTTGGTATCGTTATAGCGATGGGATTAATCTCTTGCTGGATTTTCACGATGTTCGTATTTCTTCCCATGCTGAGGAGGTGGAGGGCATGAAAATAGCTATGTTCACAGACACCTACATTCCTCAGATAAATGGAGTCGCTACCTCTGTTCATATATTCAGAAAATATCTCGAAAAAAGAGGGCACGAAGTTTATGTAGTATCTCCTGCTGGTCCTGATGATGATGTGAATGTCCTGAAAGTAAAGGGTCTCACGTGGCCCACTGAAACCCAGCATAAATTAGCAATAGCCTTCTCCGGTAGATTGAGAAACTTCATAAAAGAACGGAAAATCGAAATACTGCACAGTCATGATCCATTTGTCCTAGGATTCAGAGCTTTGAAAATGCAGAAAGAATTCTCAATACCACATGTTCACACCTATCACACACTTCTGGTTGAATATAGGCATTATATTCCAAAACCGTTCACTCCTTCCAAAAAAATGGTGGCGGATTTCAGTGCTTGGTTCTGCAATATGGTAAATTCTGTAATAGCACCCACTGAAGAGATAAAGAAAGAACTGCTCTCTTACGGTGTTAAAAGGAGAATACATGTTATACCAACAGGTATAGATACGGAGACATTCAGCAAACCAAAAAGGGACATAAGGAAAATGTTGAACTTGAAGGGGAAAAAGGTGCTACTCTATGTTGGAAGATTGGCTAAAGAGAAAAATGTGTTTTTCCTACTGGAAGTCATGAAGAGAATGGAAAAAGGAGTACTGCTCCTCATGGTGGGAGACGGCCCTGAAAGAGAAAGACTCGAAAAGAAGGCAAGAGAAGAACGCTTAAACATCATCTTCACTGGGCGTGTTCCTAGAGAAGAGCTTGTAGATTACTACCATGCAGCGGATGTTTTCGTTTTCTCGTCTCTTACGGAAACACAAGGATTGGTGGTTCTGGAGTCTCTAAGTTCTGGAACACCGGTTGTGGCCATAGCCAGGAAGGGCATCAAAAATGTTTTAGAAGATGGAAGGGGAGCTTTACTGATAGGCGAGGAAAACGTGGATGTTTTTGCTGAGAAAGTAAAAATGCTTCTTCAGGATGAAAAACTCTTGGAAAGAATGCGAGAGGAAGGAAAGAAATACGTTCGTGAAAGATGGGCTATGGACGTAATGGCCGAAAAATTGGAGAAAGTTTATGAGGAAGCCATTGAGGAAGGAAAAATAGAGGTTTCAATTCCTGTTATAAATATGAGAAGATTCATAGAGAGAATGCGATTTTTTAAGGAGGTTCTGGAAGCTTTCGAAGATCTGATATGGTGGAGGTGATTCATTTTGGCACCATGGCACTTCCTTTTAGGACACGTGGTAGCTGATCATGCTTTTACCAACAACGAGAAGATAAGGAAATATAAAGGTCTGAAGTTATTTGGACACATAGTATGGTCATTTTTCGCTATCTTAGCTTTTTGCTTCGATACGATCTTCAATTCTTTAAAAGGAATCGTAATCTTCACTTCCTTCTTTGTTCTTCACACTGTAGTGGACATTTTGAGGGTTAAGTATTCGAAAAGAAGAAGGATCGTCGATATACTGGAGTTGATAGCCCTTTCAGGAGCTTTTCTTGGTAATTTGATGATATTTGATCTTTTGAAATCATCCTATCTGTCCCCTGAGTTCGTTTACTATCTTCTTGGTATGAGTGTCGTTTCCGTTGGTGTTACTTATATTTTCAGAAATTTCTATCCAGGAGTGCCTGAGATGTCCGATATCGAGGGAATATCCGAAAGATTGGCTTTCTTTGTTTTCATGCTAGCTGGTAAATTTCTTTTCGCTTTTCTATCCCTTGTTTTGGGATTTCTCTACAGATTGTGGAGAATAAAAAAGTTCGATGCAACCTGGTGGATGAGCCCTTCTTTGGGTGTAGCCATAAGCGCGGTATGGTACATATCACTTTACCACTAGAGGTGATAGGGTGACGTACGTTGTAGGGGATATACACGGTTGTCTGAGGGAACTTGAAATATTGATTGAAAAGATAAACCCCTCCTCCGGAGATGAATTGATCTTTCTAGGAGATTATGTTGACAGAGGTCCCGATTCTAAAGGTGTAGTGGATTATCTCATAAACCTTTCAAAAAGAGTAAAAACAGTATTTCTTAGAGGGAATCATGAAGCGATGCTTTTGGATTGTGTAAAATATGGAAAAGATTGTACTCTATGGGCTTACAACGGTTCTCATGCCACTCTAAGGAGCTTTAATGGTACGAAAGGTGTATTGGAAAAGCTGGAATTCTTTGAAAACACGAAATATTATCATCTGCACGGACGCTATCTCATGGTTCATGGAGGTGTGAGACCTGGTGTGCCGTTAGAAGGCCAGGATCCATTTGATCTCGTTTGGATAAGGGATGAGTTCATATTTTCAGAGAATCCCATGCCTGGTTATGTCGTTGTTTTTGGGCATACCCCCTTTGAAAAACCTTTGTTGATGAAAGATAAGATAGGAATAGATACAGGTTGTGTTTATGGTGGACACCTGACAGCTGTGAGGCTTGAGGATCTTAAAATTTATCAAGTCAGATGTGGAGGAGGTTGGACTCTGTGAAAGCACTGTATCCTGGTTCGTTCGATCCAATAACTTTAGGGCATTTGGATATAGTGGAGAGGGCGAGTAGAATTTTTAAAAACCTGACGATACTCGTTCTGGACAATCCCAGAAAGAAATATACATTCACACTCGAAGAGAGATACGATATGGTTAAAGAAGCTGTAAAGGATTTTAAAGATATATATGTAGACTGTTACAGAGGGCTTTTAGTAGATTATATGAAGAAGAATCATTTTAAAATTATAATTCGAGGTATGAGAGCCGTTACAGATTTTGAATACGAGCTTCAAATGGCACTAGCTAACAGAAAACTCTTCCCGGAAGTAGAAACCGTTTTTTTCATATCGGATGAGAGATTTTCATTTCTATCTTCTAGTCTTGTAAAAGAAGTTGCCATGTACGGCGGTGACGTGAGAATGTGGGTTCCACCCAATGTTGAAAAGGTTCTCAGGGGAAAAATGACAGTTAAGGGGGTTAAAAAGGATGGATGAGGTGAGAATAAAACTTAAAAATGGAGATCTCAGAACTTACAGAAAAGGCATAAAGCCACTGGATGTGCTGGAGGATCTCAAAATCGATGGAAAGGTCATTGGAGTGGTTTTCAACGGAGAGTTGTGGGATCTGATGAGACCGATAGAAGAAGACGGAGAACTGGAATTTGTGGATCTGAACGATAGCAGAGCTCCCAATTTTTACAGACACACCATGGCTCATATAATGGCTCAAGCTGTCATGAGGATCTTTGGGGAAAATAAAGTGAGGCTCGGTATAGGACCCGTGATAGAGAATGGTTTCTACTATGATTTTGAGATACTGGATGGCTCCATAAAAGAAGAGGATCTACCAAAGATCGAGGAGGAAATGTACAAAATCGTGAAAGAGAATCTACCGATCGAAAGGATCGTCGTGAAGAGAGATGAAGCCATAAAGATCATGAAGGAGAAAGGGCAGATATACAAGGTGGAGCTCCTTGAGGAAATGGATGATGAAGAGGTGACACTCTACAAACAGGGAGAATTTCTAGATCTGTGCAGAGGGCCTCATCTTCCCTCAACAGGAATCGTCAAGCATTTTAAGCTCTTATCCGTTTCTGGAGCCTATTGGCGGGGTGATGAGAAAAATCCCATGCTTCAGAGAATATATGGAACAGCTTTTGCTAAGGAAGAAGATCTCAAAAATTACCTCAGGATGCTCGAAGAGGCAAGCAAAAGAGATCATAGAAAGCTCGGGCCCAAGTTGGATCTTTTCATATTAGAACCCAGTGTTACACCCGGTATGCCATTTTTCTTACCAAAGGGAACCATCATAATGAACGAGTTGATGCGCTTTTCAAGAGAACTTCATATTGAGAGAGGTTACATGGAGGTTATAACACCCCTCATTATGAACGAAGCTCTCTGGAGAAGATCAGGACATTGGGATCATTTTAAAGACAACATGTATTTCACACAGAAGGAGGATGTCAACTTCGCTGTAAAACCTATGAACTGTCCAGGCCACATAATAATATTCAAAAGGAAACCGGTGTCTTATAGAGACCTTCCGATGCGAATCTTTGAATTTGGGAAGGTTCACAGGTATGAAAGAAGTGGAGTTCTCCATGGGCTTCTCAGAGTGAGAGCTTTCACACAGGACGATGCTCATGTTTTCTGTACGGAAGAGCAAATAGAAGAAGAAGTGAAGGGAATAATAGACCTGATAGATACGATATACGAACAATTCGGTTTCACCTACAGAGCAGAGCTCTGTACGATGCCGGAAGATCACATGGGAGATGAGGAAACTTGGAATAAAGCGACAGAAGCTTTGAAAAATGCTTTGGACAAGATAGGCCTCGATTACAGGATAAGCGAAGGAGAAGGAGCTTTTTATGGTCCAAAAATAGATTTTCACGTGAAAGATTCCATAGGGAGAGAATGGCAGTGTGCCACCGTACAACTAGACTTCCTGATGCCGGAGAGATTCGATGTCAATTACATCGGCCCAGATGGTAAAGAGAAGAGAGTGGTTATGATCCACAGAGCCATCTACGGATCCCTTGAAAGGTTCTTTGGTATTTTGATAGAGCATTATGCTGGGGCTTTTCCGACTTGGCTTTCCCCTGTTCAAGTGGTAGTTATCCCGATATCCGACAAGCACAAGGAATTCGCAGAAAAAGTACATGAGGATATGAAAAGAAGAGGTATAAGGTCGCAACTCGATGATAGGAGGGAGACCATATCTTACAGGATAAGGGAAGCTCAAATGAATAAAGTACCTTACATGTTAATAGTGGGAGATAGGGAAATCAGGGAAAACAAAGTGTCGGTTAGATTGAGAAGCGGGAAAGATCTTGGGATGGTCGATATCCCATCATTTGTCGAAACGATCCTCTCCGAAATCAAGGAGAGAAGATCTGAGTCTCCTTACGAAACGAGGTGATCTTGTGAAGATATTCTTTGAGGAAAAAATATCCGATGATGTGAAAGAGTTCATAAGAAAGTTCGAGCACGATCTGGAAGAAATTGATATTCCAGAGAAAGCGAGTGTCAAAGTGACAAAGAAAAAGAGATACGATGAGGGGCTGAACCTGTACATGGGAGAAGAACGTGTCGAGATATTGAACAACGGGCAGATCGTAGCTACTTTCTCAAAAGATATTCACATATCTGGTCCTTGGGCAGTTGTTCGGGCCATACTTTTCCAAGAGAAATCCGTAATAAATTGGGAGTGGGCAAGAAAGCTCATCAGTGGGTTGTTCCAAGCTCTCATAATTATGCTCGAAAGTGAAGACAGAGAGGGATTCAGCCATTCTCAAAGGGTTGCGAAACTATCAGAAGAGCTGGGAAAAAGGCTTGGTCTCTCAGATGAGGAGATATCCTCTCTCAGAGAACATGCCATGCTTCATGATGTAGGAAAAATCGGAATAGAGCAGCTCATGCTCTATACTCCAACAAGGATTAGATTGTTCGAAAATCTCCCACAAGATCACACGATATTGGGGTCAGTTTATCTCGCATCCATAGAACTCCTCTGGGATGTGGTCCCTTCAGTCAGATCCCATCATGAAAGATGGGATGGAAAGGGATATCCTGATGGTTTGAAGGGAGAAGAAATACCTTATTTTGCAAGGATAATAGCAGTTTGTGATTTCTACGACGAACTCACGCACTTTGTAACATCCGAGTGGGATGGGGGACCTAAAACTCCGGAAGAAGCTTTGAATATGATAGAAAAAGAAGCTGGGAAGGCACTGGATCCTAGGATAGCGAGGGTATTCGTGGATATGATGAGGGAGAAGATCAAACGAGGTGATCTATGAGAACGCCTAAAAGAAATTCAGGAACCTTCAAACCTGATCTCAAAGCATTCAAAGCGAATCGAAGCCTCGTTATATCTCTTTTGATGTTCTGTCGTTCAATCGGATCGTTTGAAGAGTAATACCTCCTTTCAAGCTCATTTATCTTTCTTTCGAGTTCTCTAACACTCGTATGTCTCACTTGAGGTAAATAGAATTTCTGTTCGCTCATTCTTTCCTCTCTATTAGGATAGTATATGTAAACCTGTGTCTTTCCAGCCACGGCTGCAAGGAATGAACCACGTTTTCTCAAATCCAGGGATATTCTTCCGTATATAACGTATCCACCATTTCTTATGGCTTCCTTCTTGAAACCCATGAGGTTGGATATCTCTTGAGATAACACACGAAGTACACTCCTGCTGGCAGGAGCAGAATAAGGAATACCGGGTTCACCAGGATCAAGTTTATACCCCAAGACAGGATTCTCAATGGAAACCATTCTTGGTTCCCTCCAAAAAGAATTATACCATTGGTTGACCCATTTCAAATAAAAGTGTATTTTAAGATTGAAAAGCAGGAAATCACATGGGAGGAGATCGAGATGGATTTCATATACTACGGAACCGCCTTCGGTACCAAGATTCGTTTTTCTGCCGTCATAACGAAAAACACCGTTGAAGAGGCAAGAAGAAGGCATTCTTTGTCTCCTTTAGCGTGTGCTGTACTTGGAAGAGCCCTCACAGGGGCCCTTTTAGTGTCCCCGTGGCTTTCCGAGAGAGAGACTTTCACTATAGACATATTAGGGGATGGTCCTGTGAAAAGAGTCGTCGCTCAATCCTTCTCATTCAAGGTGAGAGGATACGTGGGAAATCCCAATGTTTCTCTTCCATTGAAGGAGCCTAGAAAGTTCGATGTTGGAAAAGCCGTTGGAAAGGGAACGTTGAGGGTGATAAGGGATTTGGGCTTAAGGAGTCCCTACATTTCACAAATTCCCATAAGAAGTGGTGAGATAGCGGAGGATCTTGCATATTACTTCAACGTTTCTGAACAGATTCCAACTGCGATGGCACTGGGAGTTTTGGTGGGAACAGAAGGTGTGAGAATGGCAGGAGGATTCGCCCTTCAGATTCTTGAAAGGGATCTGGACGAAAAGATCGTGGAGAGATTGGAGAAGAATGTGAGTAAGATAGAATCCGTTACGAAGTTTCTTTCGCACCATTCTCCCCTGGATATTCTGGAAGAGATCTTAGGCAACGATCTTGTGGAATATGAGAGAAAAGTGGTTGGATTCGAATGCAATTGTACAAGAGAAAGAGCGTACAACGCCTTGATGGTTTTGAGCTCAGGTGAAATAGAGGATATGTTGGAGGAGAAAAAAGGAGAAGTTGTATGCAAATGGTGTGGTAAAAAGTATCTCTTCTTAGAGGATGATTTGAAAAGAGCTCTCGATGAGAAGAATCATCTTGGCCATCTCTCTTCAAGGGGCGGAAGCTCTGGGAATGGAGAATGAGGCTCTCTCTGGTACCAATAAGCAACTGAAACTATGTCATCGGTTAGCGGTTGAAAGGTACCATCGGGCCACCATCCAAGAGCTTGCACCGTAACCTTCATATTCTTTTTGAACCTTATTGGATCCAAGATGTGCCATCTGTACATCACGTGTTTTGGAATTTCCCCGGGCTCTTTTCTCCACAAAGGATAACCCAGGAAGGAGGTTGAATAGGTTTCACCAAAACACCAAGCTCCTTCAAAGTAATCTTCAGTTCCTGTATAACATATACTCGGATTCTCATCGTCATCTATGTAAAATTTCACCTCTCCTTCTCCCCACCATCCGTTTGAAAGTTGAGTCCATGCTAGAACCGTTCCAACGTACTTACCAGGTCCTGAAACTTTATCAAGAATCACATGTTCTGGCCTTTCTCTTCTTGTCATACTCCTTCTCCATTGGGCATGGAAATAACCAGCATTTTCAGGAATCTCACATTTCGTGAATGTTACCTGGTAAAAGAATCCCTTGATGGTCTCCAAGCTTTGATTTTCTATCGTTATTCTTGCTCTCTTTTTAAAAGGCATTTGCCAGTACGAGTTGAATCCTCTCTGGGAAGGATAGATGAATTTGAGGAAGATGAAACTTGGTAACTATCGAAGATCGTGGATCCAAATAGAGTGTGGATCACGAAATCCTTGCCATTCTTCCTTCCGAAGACACGTAGAAAGTATATACTATTATTGAGAACCTGGAAATTTTCCACTTTCTCTTTTTCTTCCCGTTTTCCTACACCCCATGCCACAAGATGCAATTTGATATCTCTTGTGGTTCTGTTTTTCAAAATGATCTTCGAGACCAGAGTATTTTTGATAACACTTTTTGCCTCGATTACCTCAATTAAATCTGCTTCATAGGTTGATTTCAACAAGTTTGGATACCATTTTCTGGAAGTGTTTTTAAAAGCTAGAACCTCGTGATTCTCATCCAGGATATCCAGAGTGTAACACGGTGAGATCTTCATGTCGTAGAAATTTGCAGGATCCCAGAATCCAAATTTTTCTAGAAAAACAGGATGAGTGGGAGTCCAAACTAACTTTTCACCGAATCCCAAATACCATTTATCCTCTCTTTCTAAAAGTGCCGACACATCATTCAATGATCTAACCTCCTTTGAACGAGTTCAAGTCCTCAAGGTCGATATCTATTATTCTGTTCAGCATTTCAACAGCTCCATCGATGTCTCTTTCATACATCTTCTTTGCCAATTCCACATGAAAAGGAATCCCCCTGTCTCCGAATTTCACGTTTCCCAATGGTGACCTCCAGAGAAGATCCATCATATCTCTCATGACGCTGTGAAGGTATTTAAGAAGAGAGTTTCCAGATAGTAGAAACAGAGTTTCATGGAAAAGGTAATCAATCTCGGCTGTGTTCTTACCCTCTTTAAAGGTTTTTAAAAGTTCTTCGGAAATCTCAACAAGTCTTTTCAATTGAGAGTCTGTAGCGTTTCTTATTGACAACTTAACGGCAGATTCTTCAAGAGCCCTTCGTACTTCCAAAAGATCCCTGAAGAAATTCTTATCATGTACGTTCACTTTGAATGGAAAATTGTATTCCACGGAAATGTTTTTTGTGTTCTGAACAAACGAACCTTTTCCAGGTATGGTTGTGATGATCCCTTCATATTCAAGGATCCTGAGAGCTTCCCTAACAACTGTTCTCGTCACACCAAACATAGAGGCTATTTCTCTTTCAGGAGGAAGTTTTTTTGGATTGTTCTCAACGATGTATTTCTTGAGTTCGTTAGCCAGATTTATGGAGAGCCTCTCTCGTCTCATGAGTTTATACACCCCTGGTATATATTTTATACCAAATAGACCAACAGATTGCAAGAACAAAGGAATGTCTCCATTAAAATGCGGAAGATGACATATTCGTTGGTCAGTTACCTATCCTCCACTTGATTTGGAGGGAAAAATGTGTTAAACTTTTGTTAGCACTCATCAAAGGAGAGTGCTAACATGGAGAAAAGAGGTTTGAACGAACGACAAAGGAAAATACTCTACTGCATAGTGAGAGAGTATATAGAACAAAGAAGACCCATCAGCTCCAAAAGGGTTTTGGAGGTTACAAACCTCAATTGGAGTGGTGCCACCGTAAGAAACGATATGAGAAAACTCGAGTATCTGGGATACATATATCAACCTCACACATCTGCAGGTAGAATTCCTACAGATAAAGGATATCGCTTCTATTTGGAAGAAATGCTGAAGCTTCAGAAGGATGTTGAAAAAGCGGGTACCAAGATCGATATGTTCCATGTGTTCCCTCTTGGCGATCTGGAAAAAATTCTGGAAGGAGCAGCGAGACTTTTATCTCATATGACGAAAGGCTACGTTGTTCTTGAAAAACCTGATCCGAGTTTTTTGAAGATATTGAGAGTCGTTATAACCAATATATTCGAAGATTACTACGTTTTAGGTATAATCACAGAACTTGGTCTTTCAAAGATATTTCCCTTCAGAGCTTCGGAGATAGATATTCGAATAAAGGAAAGGGATCTCAACAGAATGTTCGTTGGCCTCAGCCTGAAGGACGCTATAGAAATGGCCAAGAAAACGAGAAATGATAGGATCTTCGGTTTGGTGAACAAACTGTTATGTGAGGCCGAAGAAAACTTTGTTGAAACAGGACTGGATATGTTACTATCCGATGAGACACTTTCAATGGAGGATATAAAGAAGTTCTCATTCTTTGTGGGAAAGAAATCGAACCTTTGGAATCTCATGACGGAAGGGGAAGGAATAGTGATCAGAATCGGTCAAGAGCATGGTCATCCATATTTATCTAACTTCGCTTCTTTCCTCTCCTTCTACAAAAAGGAAAATGATGTCATAGGGAGAATATTGGTTATAACGTCTAAGGTTACAAGATACGATTTCGTTTACAAATCGATAGATTACATGACGAACCGTCTGACAGAATACTTCACGTTGCTTTCGAGGAGGTGATATGATGGCAACCAGGATTACGAAAAAAGAACTAGAGGAAAAGGTGAAGGAGTTAGAAGAAAGATTGAAAGAGATGGAAGAATATGCCAAGAGGTTGAAAGCGGAGTATGAAAATTTCAAAGAGGAAGTTGCAAGGGAAAAACAAGAGATAATAAAGAATGCCAGTGAATACATTGTCAGTAAATTGATCCCCATTCTGGACGATTTTGAAAGAGCTTTGAAACACAGAAGGAACGATGAAACCTTTGTAAAGGGAGTGGAGATGATATATAAAAGGTTGTTGAATATTCTGGAGAATGAGGGATTGAGCAAAATAGAAGTGGGGGAAAAGTTCGATCCTTTCGAACATGAAGCGGTGGAGAAGATAGAAACGGAGGATGTTGAAGAATACACGGTTCTTGAGAAAATAGAAGATGGTTATAAGTTTCACGGTAGGGTGATCAAACCTGCCAAAGTAAAGGTTGCGGTGAAACCCAGGAAGTGATAAGGCGGTGATAACGTGTCTCCAAGGAAAGATTACTACGAGATACTGGGAGTTCCAAGAAACGCATCTCAAGATGAAATAAAAAAAGCTTACAGAAAGCTCGTGAAACAATGGCATCCGGACCTCCATCCGGAAAACAAAGAGGAGGCGGAAAGAAGGTTCAAAGAAATACAGGAGGCTTATGAGGTTCTAAGCGATCCTGAGAAAAGAGCCATGTACGATAGATTCGGTTATGTTGGGGAGCCTCCTCCAAGCTATCAATACACTCCTCATGAGACTAGAAGCATCTTTGAAGATATTTTCAAAGATTTCGAAGAGTTTTTCGATAGAGACATCTTCGACATATTTTTCGGCGAGAGAACCAAAGAGAGGACAAGGCAGGCTAGAAGGGGCGAGGACGTAGAGATCCACGTTAACGTGGATTTCCAGACAGTTGTTAACGGAGGAGAAGTCATAGTTGAGTACGAAAGGTACGAAAGATGCGATCATTGTGGAGGTTCCGGAGTTGAGCCAGGTAGTGGATACATGAACTGTCCGAGATGTCATGGAACGGGTGTTCTGAGAGAGGAGAGAAGGACCGTTTTTGGATTCTTCGTAAGTGAGAGGCCATGCGATTACTGTGGCGGAACGGGAAAGGTTCCAAAGGAAAGATGCAAAGTTTGTAAAGGAAGTGGTAGGGTTCTTAGAAGAGTTAGAAGGGTCGTGAAGATACCTCCTGGAGTGGAGGAAGGAAGTAGAATCAGAGTACCAGGTGGTGGTAACGCCGGAGTGGAAGGGGGCTCCTACGGTGATCTTTACGTCATCGTTCACGTTAAGATGGATCCTAGGTTTAAAAGATCCGGTAACGATCTGTACTATACAGTCACTATAGATTACGTTCAGGCCATACTTGGCTCGATGGTGGAAATACCTCTTCCTGAAGGAGGTTCGACGATGTTGAAGATACCCCCAGGGACACAACCAGATACGATTTTCAGATTGAAAGGGAAAGGAATATCTGATCCCTCCAGAGGAAGGAAAGGTGATCTTTACGTCACAATAAAGGTGGAGCTCCCGAAGAGCATTTCTAAAGAAGAAAAGCGCTTGTTAGAGGAAATAGCGAGAATAAAGAACCTTCATCTGTAAGGGTTGATCAAAGCCTCTCTCAGAACGACCTTTATGCCTTTTGGGAGAGTCACTTTAACTTTGAAAGGCCCTCTTCTTACACTAAGCCATCCGAGTCCTGCTATTGCAAGTTCTTCTCCTATGTTCAAATTGAACCATCTTTCTTCCCACTCATAGTCATCGTAACTTTCCTTTTTGCAAGGAGGTACTAAAAGATCTCCCATCCTCTCTCTCATCAAGGTATCCGCTTTTTTGTTGTTGGTTTCATGAAAGACAACGTTCTCAGATGAGAAGATCTGGAATATAGGTCGCCTTTCTCCTTCGAAGTATATATCCAGTCTGCATAATCCTCCAATGAAGATAACTCTACCATCTTCCGGTTTGAAAGTTTTTCTGGTTACCCTTTTGAGGGGAGTTATCCTTTTCTGACATTCTGGATCGAGAAGTTCTATAATCCTCTTCCCAGTGACTATACCGGGGGTATCGTAAAGATAGAAATTGATGTCCTTCACTTTTCTTCTTATGATACCAAGGGTTGTCCCTGGGAAAGGACTCACTGTTGTTCCAAAACCGCATAACTCGTTCAAAATGGAAGATTTTCCGACGTTCGTCACACCTATAACCAGCGCTTTGTCCGTCAATCTTTTTAAATATTTCATCGTGGATCTTAATCCGAGTTTTTTAGTAGCACTCATCAGCTTTATATCTTCACTGCTCACGTTCAATCTTTTTTTCAACCACTCCTTAATCTCTTTCAAAGTGACAACCTTCGGTATGAGATCTATCTTGTTGATTCCATACACGACTTTTTTATTTTTCAACAGTTCCTTTATCTCTTCGTCGTAACTGCCTTCAAAATCGAATATGTCCAGGATCCAAAGCACAACGTCGAATCCTCCAAGATACGATTTCAAATTTTTCTTGAAATCCTCGTGTAGTTCAACTGACATCATCTTACCGTAATGCTTCAATCTGTAGCATCTCTGGCACAATATCTCTTCTCCATTGGACAGTTTTCTTTCATAAACTTCGAGAGGTATGTACCCAGGTTTTTTAGGATCATCGAACTGCAGTTCCGCCCCACATCCTGGACATTTCATTCTATCTCCTCCAGGACAATTTTACTTTAATTCCGAAAAAGGTGTATTATTGTGCTGATTATACACGAGGGAGTGATGAGTGTGAAGAAAAGATTCTTGTTGATCACGATAATTTTTACGTTGTCCATAATCGAAGTATTCGCCGCATACGAGTATGTCCCGAGAATGGAGTGGGGAGAAACTCTAGGAGGTAGCGATGATGAAGAATGCCATAGTGTATGTCAAACAACAGATGGAGGATATGTGATCGCAGGGTACGCATATTCGTACGATGGGAATGTTTCTAGAAACCATGGAGAAAAGGATTTCTGGATAGTCAAGTTGGATGAGAAAGGGAATATCGTGTGGCAGAGATGTTTGGGAGGAAGCATGGACGATGAAGCATACGATGTTATTCAGACAGATGATGGTGGGTATCTGGTCGTCGGGATGACATTTTCAAACGATGGTGATGTGAAAGGAAAACATGGGAGCCCAGATTTCGGTGATGCCTGGGTGGTTAAACTGAGTGAGGAAGGTAAGATCCTATGGCAAAGATGTTTGGGTGGGATGAGTAATGATGTCGTATACCGTGTTGTTCAGACAGGAGATGGTGGATACGTGTTGGTTGGTGGAACTGATTCAAATGATGGGGATGTTAGGGGGAATCATGGTGAATCCTGGGATGGCTGGATGGTGAAATTGGACAAAGATGGCAACATTCTGTGGCAAAGATGCCTAGGTGGGAGAAATGATGATGAACTCTACAACGTTCAAAAAGTGAAAGATGGTTATATAGTGGTTGGTTACACCTACTCGTATGACGGAGATGTGACCATCAACAAAGGAGCAGAAGATCTATGGATTTTGAAATTAGATGAGCGAGGAAAAATTCAGTGGGGGAAAACTCTGGGTGGAAGTAACAACGATGTGGCTTGGAGTGTAGAGGAGATAAAAGATGGTGGGTATATCGTTGTGGGATGGACGTATTCGAAAGATAAGGATGTCGAAGGAAACCATGGCGAATCGGATGCCTGGATCATCGAATTGGATGAGATGGGAAACGTTGAGTGGAAAAAGTGCTTGGGAGGTTCGAAACTCGATTGGCTCTACTTCGTTCAAAAATTGAATGATGATATATACGTGACGGTTGGTGGGACGAGTTCAAGTAGTGGAGATGTCAAGGGGAATCATGGTTACCATGATTGGTGGGTAATTCTGCTGGACAAGGACGGTAACATTCTTTGGCAGAAATGCTTGGGAGGTAGCGATGATGAGAAAGCGTTCTGTGTCCAGAGAACAAGAGATAAAAAATTCGTGGTGGTAGGTTATACGTATTCGTACAACGGTGACGTAACCGGAAATCATGGTGGAGAGGATTTCTGGATCGTGAAGTTCAAATGATAAGTTTTCAGATATCAAAACATGTGAAAAAAATTTTATGATATAAGTTGTTTTAGATGATAAAACTATTTAAATCATAAACAATTATAGTTTAATCTCAACATTAGATATGTACATTTTTACCCTTATTTTCGGAAAATTTATAACAGATTATCAAGTGTCTCGTTGTCATCTATCTTTTATGTAATTAGTATATTTTTCTTCTATTGCTATGTTGTTAACCTCATATTCTCAAAATATTTTTCATTTATTCATTTAGTAAAACTCCCAAAATTACCTATTATTCCTGTGTATTCCATTCTTTTCAAATATCTTTCAAAATCATTTCAATATAAACAATCATCATTATTTTATAATTTTATTCCTTCTTCTTTCAAATTTTTCTTAATTTTCATATTTTCTTTAACACATTTTTACTGTAATTATTTATACTAATTTTAGCTAATATGTCTAACATTTTTGATTATTTCAAAAAATTAAAGAAAAAGAAAAATTTTTACAACATTATAATTTAAATGTATTCATATAGTTGCGAGGAGGTAAAATATGTATATAAGAACATTTGGAAGATTTGAAACTATCTCAAAAGATAAAATAATAAAAGACAGAGATTGGAGGTCTCAAAAGGCTTTGTCCCTCTTCAGATATTTAATAGCAAACCGAAACAGAAAAATACCAGTAGAGGTCATTTATTCTCTATTCTGGGAAGGTATGGGCGAGGATTATGCCAGAATCAATCTAAATTCCACACTTCACATAATAAGAAAAGTGATAGGGTTAACATCTCAGGAGTTAAGCCTTCGAGGAAAAACTTGTTATCTATCTGTGGACAACGAGAACCTGAAGGTGGATGCAGATGAATTCGAAAGATTCATAGAACTCTCAGAAAAGGCAGCATCTATCCCGGAAAAGATAGATTATTTGAAGAAAGCAGAAGACATATACAAAGGACCATTCCTAGTGGAGGAATTTTATATGAGCTGGTCTCAGGATGAGAGGAAAAAGTACGAAATGATGTACATGGAGGTCTTGGATGAACTGGCCGAGCTACTCTATGAAGAAGGAAGATACGATGAATGCTTGGACTATCTGTACAAATATCTCAATAGCGAACCGTATAACGAAAAGAATTACTATAAAGCTATATCCATTCTCATTTCAATTGGAAGAGTGCGAGAAGGAATAAATTTGTACAATAAAATGAAAAAATTCTTGGATGAAATAGGTCTAGAACCTGTGAAGGAATTCGAGGAGCTGATCTGTGAACATGAAACGAAAAAAGGAGGCCAAACCTCTGATGAGAAGCTTGACCTCCAAGATAAGGAATCGATCGAAGAAAAGGAAAAGCGGAGAGAGAAGGAATCTATCGTTCTAAAAGTTCTATTCAAAAGGAGAATAAGTGATATTAAAAACCTAGCAAGAGAAGTTGCAAAATACTTGAGAAAAGATGATGAACTTTCCTATAACTCTCATGCTATGTATCTCCGCTTTTCAAGGTTCAAAGAGGAAGATAAAGTATTCTTAGAAAGAAGGATCCTAGGTGTTCTGGACAAAATGGGAGTAGGTAAGGATAATATTGAATTCAAATGGTAAGAATCAAAATTGCCATCTGATACCTAAAGTAATTCTGTATCTATCCTTTAAGTTGTGCTCAAGGCCTGCGACGAGAAACAACGATTTGTAGATTCTCACGCCAACTTCTGTTGAAAGAAGCATTTCTTCTCCTGACAGATAAAGATTCAAACTCAATGCTATGTTTTCATCCAGAATCTGTGCTCCCACTCTCCAAATGTTGTTTTTAATTTCCCACTTGATTGGATCGAATACTAGAGGATACCATCCTGCATGTAGAGTTACGTTAGGAAGCACTCTTGTCTGATCTGAAAATCCCAAAGCCACCAAGAATTCGTTATCCTTTCCGTACAGTAGAAATCCTCCCATTCTCAGATCTTCTCCTAGAAGCCTGCTTTCCATACCAAATTTGAAAGAAGCTTCGGAATTCAAAGAACCGGTTATCTCCATTCTCCAATCATCTGTAAGCCACCAGAGGAATTCGAAACTCGCGGATATCTTGCTCATATCCAACCCCACAACGATGGTGAGATGGTTATCTTTGAAAACTTTCTCCTCTTTCCAGAACTCCTTGATCAATTCATCGATTGTACCGATACTGTATACATTCTCTTTCGGGAGTTCCTTCACCAAAGATGCTTTTATGAAGAAAGCAAAGTATTTCCTCTCTTTTTCCGCTCCACCTGTCCATCCAAGGATGTTTTGCTTGTTCTTCACCGAAACGATGGAAACGGGGACGAACTCGTTGAGAGGAACCTGGACCTGTGTTTTGAGAAGAGAAGAACCTGACAGATCAGTTAATGAGACTTTCGTGAGGATTGATCCATCTTTTTCTATATTCAACGGCATCACCGAAATTTTTATACCAGAAGAGCTTCTAATCCCAGCGGTGGTCGACAGCCTTTCCTTTCCAACCAGCAGACTCGCTTCTTTACCTGGAACAGTCGCTATCCAGGGTTTTGAAACCTTCTTTTCCTTTTTGCTGGATTTTCCAAGATCGATCTTTAAAGTCGTCAATGGCATTTTGAGTAAAAGCTCCATCAACTTTGGATCATAAACAACACCGAAGATTTTCTCCTCTACTGTGTCCTTTTCAAAGTTTCCCTCTTTCAAGCCCAATTTCAAAACGGTTTCTTCGCTGAGCTCCACTATCTCCATCTGGTATATAACGATCATCGGTTTTTCTTGAGCAAGTGATAAAATTCCCAAAAGAAGAGCGAGGATTACTAAAAATTTTCTCATACTAATCATCCTCTCAGAGAATCTCAGTTGTTATGAATATCATGAGTTCTCTCTCTCCACCAGATTTTGTTTTTCCACCAAATAGATATCTAAGAAGCGGTATCTGACCCAGTATGGGAATTCCCTGGTAGGAATCCGATTCCTCCTTTACGGTGATTCCCGATATCATAATGGTTTGACCATCTTTCACATAAATGGTAGTTGAAAGATCACTTCTTTTCACAGAGAACAGACCAGATCTTTCTCCCACGAAATGACTTATCTTAGGTGAGAGTGTGAGCTCTATTTCTCCATCGTTTACAATTCTTGGGATTATCTCCAAACTCACACCAACATCTATGGATTCGACCCTGCTTGTAGCTCTTCCCGTTTCTAAAACTACTGTGTGACGTTTTCCTACAAAGAGATTCGCTTTTTTACCATCGCTTACGATTATCCAGGGGTCTGCCGTGACCTTTGCTTTTTGTTCTCCTTCCAGTAATTTTATCTTGGATACGATGTTACCGAACACATCTGTTTCAAAAGAGATGCTACCAAGGACGAGCCCGAGCACACTCGTCCAATCTTCGTTTATCGATTGTCCGGCATTCAGAGATAGATCCAAACTGTTTATTCCGAGCTCTCCTACAACGTCTTTAGAAACTTCGGTCACGAGTACGCTTATCTTGATCTGTCGGATTGGAACATCTATTTTTGCAAGATCTTCTTTGAAACGCTCGATGAAACTTCTTGGAGCGGTTATAGTGATTGTGTTGGTCTGTTCATCTATCTTTAGGAATGGGTTATAGATGGATGGAAGAAGTTCTTTAGCACTTTTAGCCGTTATGTAGTGAAGTTTAAAAACCTCACTTTCTGCCAGGAATCTGAAGGCAGGGTTTTTAGGATCGGGAGCTCCAACGAAGTAGAAATCATCTATCCTGACGAATATGTATCCACCTGGCATCAAGATCATCTTCAAAGCTTTTTCTAGTGGAACCTCGTTGAGCTCCAGCGTGACAAAACCACTTACTGTGGTATCCACTATGATCGTAACACCTGTCTGCGCCGATATATCGCTCAATGCATCTAGAATGAATGTATTTTGAAAAATGTTCGTGACTAGCGGTTGTTGTTCAACTTCTTCTGCTATCATGATAGAACTTATTATCAAAATCAACACGAATATTATTTTTTTACTTTTCATGGTTTGCACCTCCTACCACTGTGAACTTGGTTTTAACAACCGACGGTTCATCTCCTCCGTAGTCCACTCTTGCGAGAATTTCGTATTCTCCTGGTTCGAGGGATATTGGTACCATGAAACTGAAAATTCTCTTTGTTCCAGGGAGAATAGGATTTTCACCGGAAAGAGTGGCCACGGTGAGTTTCTCAGTTTTGGGAGGTATTATCCTCCCATCCTCAAGTATCACCTGGGGATGTAGTCTATTCAAGACAACCTCGACTTTTGCGTTCAGATGTATTGTTCCCTCATTGAGAAATAGGAAATCCATTCCTATGGAATTCTTCTGCACATCAAGTGTTTTCAGCTTCAACGTTCCTTTCTTTACCGCTTTTTTCATATCTCCAACGAATATCAGCAAACTCGATCCCATCTCACTGTGAGCACTTTCCTCTTCGGACTTGAAGACGACGTCTGCATAATAACCTCCTTTTGCCTCTTTAGGTGGTTTCATGAGAAGCCGAACTCTTCTCGTCTGCCCTGGTTTCAAAGTGAAACTGGAAGGTTTCACCTCAACCCAGGGAAATTTTTCTTCTCTCTCCGATTCGGGTAATATATTTCCATATATATCAAATTCAAGTGGAAGAACGTGTCCTGTTAGTTTTATGGTTTCTTTCCCTCTATTTATAATCTTTATAACACTAGATCTGAATGAACCTGGTCTCAACTCGATTTCCAAATTCTGGGGTTCAACCAAGAAACGTGCCATCTCTTTTGCCGTGGTTTCTTTAGTGGTCAATTGTGCTTCCTGAACGGAAAATTCCGTTTCTGCCACTACAGGTCTGTTTCCTCCATAATTCACGATAGCTCTTGCAATGTAATCACCTGGAGGGAGTTGCCTTGTCAGAACAGACATCAGGTTCACTTTTGCACCGGGAAGAATCACTCCTCTTCCACCACCCAAAGGCATTCGGGCAACGGTTCTACCCTGCTTTGTTCGCAGTATCAGAAGACCTTTCGTAAAGATGTGAACATTCCCCTGGTTCAAAACAGTGGTCGTGAAAACCAGAGCGTTGTCTCCAACTTTTTGCCTCAAAAACATGTACTTCTTCGATTTTTCAACCTTAAAGGAGACGGCGTGTGCTTCCAAGCGTTGCGCTGTTCCTTTTATAACCAGTTCCAGAAAACTTGCCATCTGAAACTCAAAAACTGTCTCGCCTAATGCACCTTCTTCAGTACCTCCCTCAGGATGTATCCTAAAGACAACGGCACCATACAACCCACCTGATATACCTCTTGGGACAGATACTGTAACCTCAACTGTTTTCGTCTTTCCAGGAGGTATTGTGAGTTTCTCTGGAGAAACTTTCATCCATTTGACAGCAGAATAAGGGGTACTTCCAGGAGAAACCAATTGGTAGGTTCCAAGTTCATCTTCTACAAAGTCTGTCACGAAAACATCTAAAATCAATGGATTGAACTTATCAGCGTTTTCAACGTTAAGAACATATGAAAAAGTATCTCCTGGCCTTACAGATCTCTCAACAAGAATCGGATCCATTCTTATGGAAGGGCCCCCTTGTGCTATGAAAATCGAACTAAGACTCAACAACACTAAAATAAAAAATAACTTCTTCATAAAAACCACTCCTTAGCTTCTTAAGAATAAAGGCAGGGGATTCTCCCCTGCCCTGGAAATTTTTCTTTTCCGTTATCTTTCATCAGTCACAAATTGTTCCAGGTTGTTCAGGTAATAACCATTGTCATCTAGCCATGGTTTCTGGTTTTTGAGTGTTAGAGTTATTTTTCCTGTATCTCTATATGTAGAAGCAGAATTACACTCTACTACTTTGATTTTACTCCACAGCTTGGTCCCCCATCCGTAGTGAAGTTCTTCACTGTCAGGGAACAGGGCTGTCTGATCGTTGAGTTCAGATGGGGAATACCATGTTCCAAATGCAACATCCTCTGACTTATCACCAAACGCGTACCAAGCATCGATGTAAGGATTCACACTGGTTCCTGTTGCATAAGATGGGCTCGCAAAACCGTCAAAATCTATTGCAATATCGCCGTTACTGTAAAGAGTAAAACCTATGCAGTCTGTGAAATATGTTCCAGGTTTTCTCACAAACCATGTCCATTTCGTACCACTTATATTCCATTTAACCCATTGTGCTATTTGAGCTTCTACTGTGAATTCAAATTCCCAATTTTTATTACAGGAACCACTTGTCGGCATACTCACGAAAGCTCTTGCATTATTTGGATCACTGTCTCCGTAAGCGTAAACAGGAACTTCAGCTGCACCATTCGCAATGGCCAGAGAAAACATGGAAAAAACAATCGCTATAATCAATAAAGATCTTTTCATACCAATTCCCTCCTTATGATCAGTCTTAAGAAAAATTATCTTTCCTGAGTTACGTAATCTATAGTGTTACCCCAGCTTCCATCATCGGTATTTATCCAGGGTTTTTGGTTCATAAGAGTTAATGTTATGATTCCCGTGTCTCTGTATGTGGAAGCGGAGTTACATTCCACAACGTGTATTCTATTCCACAGGTGAGCGGTCATACCTTCATGAAGAGCGGCACTGTCTTCTACGACGAGAGAACCGTTAACTTCAGAGGCTCTGACCCAGACACTTGTGGAAGGAGGAGTGTTGGAAGCATCCGTTGTCAAGTAATAGTATGTTTCAATGTAACGATTCACTCCGCCACTCGTAGCGTATTCAAGATCGTTGAAACCGGATGCAGAAAGTTGAACATCTCCATTACTTTTCAGGGAAAATTGAATAGCGTCCGCGTAGTAATCTCCAGGTTTTCTTACAAACCATGTCCATTTCGTTGCGCTTATTGACCATTCCGCCCATTGAGCAACCTGAACCTCGGTTGTGAATTGAAGTGTCCAAACTTTTTTATTACAACTTCCCTCAGCTGACATGCTAGCATAAGCTCTCGCATTTCCAGTATTTTCGTCAAGTTGCACGACACTTCCACTTTCCGTTATTTCCCAAACATCTAATGATCTAACTGTACCTTGAGCGAATCCTAAAACTCCTATTGCAGCTAATACCAAAATTACCAAAAACCTATTCATACAAATCCCCTCCTTTTTTGACTAACTCACCTAAGTTCGGTAAGTTGAATTTCAATCACCTGTATAAACTTTCGTGTTACAGATTGTGAACGTGATCACCCCCTTGTTTTTATACACACTGGCACTTTGAGTACCGAGTTGAACCTTCTGCCACATATTGAAAGTATTAGTTCCTTCCGAGAACCTGAATTCCATACCATTGATGCTAGAAGCTGGGGTCCATTTTTCTGGCTTTTGGTCAGTGAACGCATAGAATGTGGGAATGGTCTGATCATCACCATTTTCCGGATTTTCAAAAGAAGAGAAGCTCATGACTACCTGGTGGGAAGATGTAATGGAGCCTTCCAGAACTTTTGCGAAGAAATTCCCTGGTTTCTTCAGAAACCATGTGACCTTCGTTGCAGATAAGTAAAGTTCCATGTAAGGATCGGATTTCCCACACCAAGCATCCTTCTTCAAAATACCTCCGTATCCACTGGATCTTGCGATCAAGGCATGTGCCAGTATGTACACCTTTTCTCCTTTTTGCCAATTCAGAGGGATCGAGCAAACAGCTTTTTTCACATGTGGAAGATACTTCGTGCTGTAAGGAAAAAGACCTGGTGAGAGGTTGCCAACAGGTTTTTCATTCATTACCATGATGTTCGTTTCTTCTAAAGACCATGCATTCGTTTTGAATTCGATGTAGAGACGTTTATCATCGTTCCATATGGCAACTTCTCCCACTTTTTGATCTAAATCTGTCCAGAGATAACGTTTTTCCACCTTTCTCACATTTTGTTTTATGACATACTCTGAGATAACGTATTCCACAAAGTAATACCACTGAGCACTTTTTGTGTCGTTTGTGTTGGTTGGATCTGTTTCTTCGGAATTTCCCTCCGCCTTTTCCTCTGAATCAGCAAGGAGTACAGGATATTTGATGATGTTTTCGAATGTTTTTAACTCCCATAGCTTCGTCTCTCTATTGTATCTGTAGATTGGCACTTTCAAGACTAAATCAGCAAATGTAGTAGATACTAATAAAATGAAACACAGTGTGTAAAGATAAAAACTTCTCATATCGATCCCTCCAATGTTTATGCTATCCACAGTTATGAAAAACTGGTGAATGAATAGATGGTATTTCAATGAAAATGCAATAAAAGTTGAATGAATAATATGACAGATAAAATCCATCCAGAGTGGCTCCTTTTTCTGTCAAATACATAGAATTTGATTTATAAAATTATTTGTTTAATAAAAAGGAAGTGCAAAATGCTAGAAGGCAAGTGTTCACGGTGGTACGTTTTCTTTCGCTGTTAATTCATATTCCCAGAAAATCATATGAATTGGAGGGAATTTATGAGGAGAGGATGTAAAAAATCAAACGGTGACAACATTTATTCCGTTTTTCATGAGCGAATTCAAATCTTTCTTTGAGATCTTATCGGTTATCACGTAGTTTATCTTGTTCAAGGGGACAAGATTCACCAGAGATTTTTTCCCAATTTTGCTTGAATCGATCAGAACGAAGAGAGTTTCAGTATTTTCCACCATGACCTTTTTAAGCTCAGATTCCGCTGTATTTATTTCGTAAGTTCCCGATTCGGGTGAAAATCCTCTGCAGGATATGAAAGCTTTCTGCGTGAAGAATTTCCTCGCGCAATCAACAGCAAGTGGCCCCACTAAAGATAGGGTTTCTGGATGGAATACACCGTTGATGAGGATAACCGTGTTGGTTCTGTTCTTGGATATCTCCATGGCGGTCATAACACCATTTGTTATGATGTACAGATTCTTCTTCACCTTGGAAAGTTTCTTTGCAAACATGTAAACAGTGGTGCTAGCGTCCAGAAAAAGGGTGTCACCATCGTTGACGAATTCCAGAGCTCTTTCTGCTATCTTCTCTTTTAAAGATCTGTTGATCTCCAATCTTTTCATGAAATCCGTTTCTCTATCGTAATATATTGTGGGTTTGACTCCTCCATGAACCTTCTGGAGGAGGTTCCTTCTAACGAGTTCCGCGATGTCTCTTCTGATCGTAACCATAGAAACGTTGAAGATGGACTGGATCTCCTTCAAACTCACAGTACCTTTCTTGTTCACAAGCTCAACTATCTTCTCGAGCCTTTGCTCTCTCATCATGATTTATCCCTCTCCGGGAAGATCTTTCCAGGATTCAATATGAGATTTGGATCCAGAGCTTTCTTTATCTTCATCATGAACTCCATCTCCTCATCGTTCATGAATATCTTCAGATATTTCTTTCTTTTCAATCCCACACCGTGCTCACCCGTCATGGTTCCTCCAAGTTCCTTCGTGAGTTTGTAAAGATCCACAAGGGCTTCGTCCAGTGTTTTTTTCCAAGTGGATTCATTCATCTCGATGGGTTTTAGGAACACAACATGAACATTTCCATCGCCAACATGACCGAAGGATAGAGATTCTATTCCGTGTCTTTCAGCTATATCATCGGAAGACTTCACGATCTTCGGGATTTCCCTTATGGGAACGCTTACATCTTCCATACAATGAACTGGTCTGAAAGCTATTATACCCTCTGGTATCGCCTTTCTGAATTTCCATATCTTCATCCTCTGATGCCTGTTATCTGCTACGTAAACCTCTATCGCTCCCATCTTCATCAGACTATCTCCCAGATTGAAGTAAGCTTTCGATAGGCTCTCTTTATCAGCGGATTCGATTTCTATGATAAGATGGGCATCCGCCTCCATGTTTGGGATACTCTCGTTGAGAAATTTGTAAGCCATCTGAACGGATTTTTTATCCATGAACTCTATTGATGAGGGAAGAGTTCCTGCTTCCGATAAAACTTTTGGAACAGAGAGAATCGCTTCATCGACACTTTTGAAAGGAACCAGGAGTGTCGCTAGATACTTTGGCTTAGGTATCAACCTTAGAATGATCTTGGTGATTATCCCAAGCGTTCCTTCAGACCCAACCAAAAGTCTTATCATGTCGTACCCCATGACGTTTTTTACCATCTTCCCACCAAAATTCACGATCTCTCCTGTGGGGGTCACAACCTCAACACCGAGAACGTGGTATCCAGTTGGACCATATTTCAGAACGCGAGTTCCTCCAGCGTTTTCCGCCACGTTACCACCTATAGAAGAGCTCTCACTGCTTGCAGGATCTCCCGCATAGTATAAACCGTGCTGCTCTGCCAGCTTCTGTATTTCATCCGTTATCACACCAGGTTCAACAACCACGACCATGTTTTCAGGATCGAATTCTAGGATCCTGTTCATTCTCTCAAAAGACATTAAGATTCCCCCGTGGGCTGGAACGGCTCCTCCTGAAAGACCTGTCCCAGCTCCTCTTGGCGTGACAGGTATCTTCATCTCGTTGGCTAGTTTTAAAATCTTTGAGATCTCTTCTGGTGTTTTTGGAAAGACAACGACTTCCGGTTCGAGGGGCTCCAGTTCCGCCGTCTCATCCTTTGAGTATCTCTCCAGATAATCTCTGTCGATCCTCACACCACCTTCTCCCAAAATTTCTTTCAATTTTTCTATGACTTCTCTGGTAACTCTTGAATAGTTCAATTTCCCGCCTCCCTGAGAGATTCCAATCTTCTTGCGATTTCCTCAAGGGTTGATGCAGCATCGGCTACAAGCCCAAGATCTGCGACTTTGAATATTGGGGCGTATTTATCCTTGTTTATAGCTATGACGAATTCCGAGGTTTGCATGCCGGCTATGTGCTGAACGGCACCCGATATACCTGCTGCAATGTAGACTTTTGGTTTAACTACCTTTCCACTCAGCCCAACCTGATGATCCTGAGAAAGCCATTTAGCATCGACAACAGCCCTCGTTGCTCCAACCGCTCCCCTAACAAGTCTTGCAAGCTTCCTCGCTATCTCAACGTTTTCTTTCCTTCTCAATCCTTTACCGACAGATACGATGACATCGGCTTCTTGAATGTTCGCTTCCATTTCTTTTTCTTTAAAATCCAACAAGAAACATCTATCCTCTAGATCCTCGTCTTTGACTTCTTTCATGGTAACTTTTGCTTTCTTTGAATCATCATACTTTGGTATGGGAAACGTTTTCGGTCTTACCGTTGCCATTTGGGGTCTGTGATTCGGAGTTTTTATTGTGGCCATGACGTTTCCACCTATTGCCGGTCTTGTCTGAAGAAGGTTCCCTTCATCGTCTATGTCGAGTCCCGTACAATCTGCTGTAAGGCCTGTCTTCAATTTCGCTGCAAGAGCCGGAAGAAGAGTCCTGCCAAAGGTCGTCGCAGGTGAGATGATTATGGAAGGGTTGTATCTTCTCACCACCCGCTCAGATATCCTCAAGAAAGGATCCAGCGAGAACCTCTTTAACTGCGGATGAACAGCAGCCACAACTTCGTCTGCACCGTATCCTCCTGCCCTTTCAAAATTTTCCTCCTTTCCAGTTATGAGAAAGAGAACCACTCTATAGCCAACTTTGTTCGCAAGCTCTCTTGCCTTTCCCAGAAGTTCCAGAGAATTTTTATCGAAAGCGTTGTTCAAAACCATTATCATCTTCCATCACCCTCTACAAAAGGTTTTAGAATCTCTATGATCTTCTTCAAACCCTCTTCCAGCTCCTTTCCTTCATATAGAACACACTCTCTGGAGACTTTAGTGTTGAAAACGGAGACAACCCTGGTTGGAGAGCCTGGAAGACCAACTTCCTTTGGATCGAACCCTAGGTCCTTTCCATTGAGAACTTTTATCTCCATTTTCAATGCCTTTTTCTTTCCTGCCAGTGTCGGAAGTCTTGGCTCTGCTACACTCCTCATGACAGAAATCAAAGCTGGAAGTTTCACTTTCCATCTTTCAACACCATCTTCGACGGATCTTTCAAGTACCATCTCTCCGTCGCTAACGTCTATAACGTTGGAGACGTATGTGATAACTGGAAGATCCAGAAGAGCTCCAACCTCAGGCCCCACCTGTCCTGTCTCACCATCTGTCGCCTTCTCACCGCATACTATCAGATCGAAATCCAAGGATAGTCTTTTTATAGCCTCGGATAAGACGAAGCTGGTCGCCCACGTATCGGAACCTGCGAAAATCCTATCTGTGAGTAATATAGCTTCATCCGCACCGAGGGCCAAAGCTTCTCTTAAAACCTCTTCAGTATTCGGTGGCCCCATACTTATAACCGTTACTTTCCCTCCTCGACTTTCTTTGATACGAAGGGCAAGCTCAAGTCCGTGTGAATCGAAAGGATTCATGACGACATCTATTCCTTCTCTTATCATTATCCCAGTTTCAGGATCCAGCTTCACATTTTCGGTGTCTGGAACCTGCTTTACAAGAACTATAATGTTCACGGGTATTCCTCCTTCAATGATTTCTCCCAATGTTGATGATACAAAAAGGTCTTCTTCTGTCAAAATTGAAAAATGAAAGAAAATATTTGAATAGGTCGATTCATTAATGATTATTCATCATTAAATCTTCATTTTGACCAAAAATTGATCAAATTTATGTTATATCTTTTGATAAACAAGTGATAAAATATCAGAGCAAAGGAGTGATGACCTTGAAGGTGCCTCTTCTCTATGGAAAAAGGAAATTGTCTGTTGATCTTCCTGACGAAAGAGTGGGGGGTATACTTGAAAAGAGAGAAATGCCGTACCTTGACGATCCATGGTCTGTACTTATGAAATCTCTTAAAAACCCCATAGCTTCTCCTCCCCTTGAAGAGATATCGAAGGGCAGAAAAAACGCTTGCATAGTTATATCAGATAACACAAGGCCTGTTCCGAACGAACTGCTCCTCAAGGGAATATTGGAGATATTGAAAAAGAACGTTCCCAAGATAAAGATTCTCATCGCAAATGGATTGCATAAGGAATTGAATGAAGATCAGATAAAAGAACTTGTGGGTAAGGACATATTCGAAAATTTCGAAATATTGAATCATAACGCGTTGAAAAAAGAAGAATTAGTCTACATAGGAGACACCCCTCGTGGTATTCCCATATACATAAACAAAAATTACATAGAAAGTGATCTCAGGATACTAACCGGCCTTGTTGAACCTCATTTCATGGCAGGATACTCCGGTGGAAGGAAATCCATATGTCCTGGTATATCGGGCTACGAAACTGTGAAGTTCTTCCACAGTCCAATGCTCCTGGAATCTCCTAAAGCCGATAACTGCGTAGTGGAAGGAAATCCATTGCATGAAGAGGCAACTTATATAGCGAAAAAAGTTGGTGTGGATTTCATCGTCAACGTTGCGATAGATTCGGAAAAGAGAGTCTCTGGTATATTTGCAGGAGATCTGGAAAAAGCGTGGTTTGAAGCTGTTAAATACGTATCTAGATACTCCGAGGTTCCTCTTAGTGAAAAATACGATATCGTCATCACAACGAACGGTGGATATCCACTGGATAGGAATTACTATCAAACAGTAAAAGGACTCGTTGCAGGTGTCAGAGCTCTTAAAAAGGGAGGAATTTTGATCATAGCAGCAGAATGTATTGACGGCCTGGGTAGTGAATATTTCAAGAAATCACTTCAGATTTTGAAGGAGATCGGGGATTACGATAGGTACATAGATTACATATCCAAACCTGAAAACTTCCTCGTGGACCAATGGGAAGTGGAAGAGCTTGTGAAGGTTCTGAAAGTGGCATCTAAGATATACATGTTCTCTGAAGGCTTGAATCGGGAAGATTGGGAATACACATTCACCGAGAAGATTGAGGATGTGGAAAAAGGGGTTGAGAAAGCCCTAGAGATTTTTGACGAAAGAGCAAAAATATTGGTAATTCCTGAAGGACCATACATCATTCCAAGAATCGAAGGAGGTGAATGACTTGCTTTACGGCTGGTGGGGTAAGATGATGATAGTGGATCTTTCAAAAGGTTCCATAGACAAAGGAGAAATAGATGAGAAGGTGTTGAGAAAATACATAGGTGGGAGAGGTCTTGGAGCATACCTTTTCATTCAACACACTAAAGATCCGAATGTTGATCCCTTAGGTGAGAAAAATCCGATAATACTGACAGTGGGGCCATTAACCGCAACCCCTTCTCCAACAGCTGGAAGAGCCAACATGACTTCAAGATCTCCCCTTAGCTTAACGATAATGGACAGTAACATAGGAGGAACATTCGGGGCTTTGATGAAAATGGCTGGGTATGACGCAATAGTGATAACCGGGAAATCTCCTGAACCGGTTTATCTCTATTTCGATGATGAAAGGGTTGAGATCCTGCCTGCAAAAGATCTTTGGGGAAAGGATAACGAGGAAGTAACCAAGATTTTGAAGGAACGGCATGGAAAAAGAGCTTCCGTTCTATCCATAGGAAGGGCAGGAGAAAATCTTGTCAGGATATCAACGGTGATGAACAACGGGGAAAGGGCTTTTGGAAGAGGTGGTGCAGGGGCCATATGGGGATCCAAAAAATTGAAAGCGATCGTAACAAATGGAGGAAAACAGCGGCCTCTAATACACTCTCCTGAAGATTTCAAATACTTCAGATACGAGGCGAACAAACTGATCGTAACTCACCCTGTAACATCCAAAGTTTTCAATCCACTGGGGACTATAGGAATCATAAGGATGATAAACGCTTTCCAAATACTCGGTACCAGAAACTTTCAGGACAATCATTTCGAAGGTGCCGAAAAGATTTCCGGAGAAACCCTTCAGAGAACTTATCTCGTTCGAAAGGACGCCTGCTGGGGATGCCCAATAATGTGCGGAAGGATTAGCAAGATCGAAGGCAAGGAAGGAGCGGGACCAGAATTCGAGACAACATGGGCTCTAGGATCCAACCTTGGTATAGATGATTTGAAAACTGTGACGCTTGCAAACTTTTTGGCAAACGATTTGGGAATAGACACCATATCCCTTGGATCCGTCGTTGCATTCGCGATGGAAGCTACGGAAAAAGGAGTTTTCGATTTCGGTATAAGGTTCGGTGAAGCTGATAAAGTTCTCGAATTCATCGAAAGTATTGGTCTTAGAAAAGGTGTTGGAGATATACTGGCAGAGGGTGTAAAGAGGGCTTCTGAGAAGGTTGGAGGAAAAGAATTTGCAATGCATGTGAAAGGGCTTGAAATTCCAGCTTACGATCCAAGGGGAACTCAAGGTATGGGACTTGTCTACGCCACTTCCAATAGAGGTGCCTGTCATCTTAGAGGAGGACTCTCTGTCACTTTTGAAGTGTATGGTGTCCCAAGAAGGATCGACAGACTAGAAGTTCTCGGGAAAGGGACACATGTTGCAAGGAGTCAAGACGCGGGAGCGGTCGTAGATTCTCTGATCGTGTGTAGATTCGCAACCATGGCAACTTCTTTGCACCACTGGGTGAGGCTCTACAACGCCGTTACTGGAGAGAGTATGACGGCTTCTGAGCTCCAAAGGATAGGGGAGAGGATCTACAATCTGGAAAGGATGATCAATGTAAAGCTCGGCTTTACTGGAAAAGACGATACTCTCCCTCAGAGATTTTTAAAAGAAGCGAAGAAAGTAGCGGGTAAAGGAGAATTCGTTGTGGATCTCGATACGATGCTGAAAGAATATTACGAGTACAGAAAATGGGATGAAAACGGTATACCCACAAGGGAAAAGTTGAGGGAACTTGACTTGGAGGTGGATATACCATGGCTATAACGGAATCCATGTACAGACAGTTTGAAAAGATAGGGAGAGGTCTTTACATAGCCGGCCTTCAGAATTCTCACAGTGGGAATATGAGTGTGAGGGTTGGAAATAGAATGATAATAACTCGAAGGGGTTCCATGCTGGGATTCCTCGAACCGGAAGATCTGGTCGAAGTTTCCATAGAGGGAGACGATGGGATGTTCTCAATCGCTTCGACAGAAACGCACGTTCACAGAGCGATCTATCTGGAGACAGATGCTCTAGCAGTTGTCCATGCTCACCTTGTGGCGGCGACAGCTCTCACACTTCTGTACGATGAGATAATTCCCATAGATGTCGAAGGTTCATACCATGTCAGACACGTTCCCGTTTTGAGCTTTGAATTCGGGTCTGGTTCGAAAGAAATGGCTGAAGAGATTCCGAAATATCTGAAGAATTACCCAATAGTTATGGTGAAAGGACATGGAGCTTTTGCGGCAGCTGAAACCCTTGAAGAAGCATTTTTCTACTGCAGTTCTGTTGAGAATTCCAGCAAGATAATCTTGGCAATTCTCCACGCTGGTAGGGATCCCAAGGAGTTCGAACTGAAGTACTTCGAGAGGTGGTAATGGTTTTATATATTGAAACATAAGAAAAGCAATATGAAATTCGAGCAATTCTTCGAAAACAGTATTTTATCAAATACTATTCCACCCTAAACGAAAAATATGATAAATAATTGATCATTATAAAGATCACATTATGATCAATCAAGATGGTAGAATCCTTTTAGGTATCATAGAATTTCATATAATCTTGTTCTCTCATCATTTTAAGGAGGTGAGGTTATGAGAAAGTTTTTAGTGTTTCTGCTGATGGTTATGGTAGTGATATCCTTCGCAAAAGTCTACAAAATAGCCTTCATACCGAAACTTGTGGGAATACCTTATTTCAACGCTATGGATGAAGGGTGTAAAAGGGCAGCGAAAGATCTTGGTAATGTTGAGTACATCTATGTTGGTCCCACCACAGATAGCGTGGCGAAACAAATAGAGATAATAGACAATCTGATAACCAAAGGTGTCGATGCTATAGCTGTGGCTCCAAATGATCCTGCCGCTATCACTCCTATCATGAAAAAAGCAAAGGAAAAAGGCATCCTCGTTATGACAACAGATACCGATGGAGCACAAGGCGTGAGAGAACTCTTCGTCAACCAGGCCAGAGCGGAAGCGATAGGATACACGATGATGGATGTCATTGCAGAGCTCATGGGAGGAAAAGGAAAATTTGCGATAGTTTCTGGTGGTCCCACTGCTTGGAATCTGAACACTTGGATAATGTACCTTCAGAAGAGACTTGCAAACTATCCCGATATAGAGCTTGTGACCATAAGATATGCTGGAGAAGACGTTCAAAAGGCTGTGGAAGTTGGATTGAGTGTGATACAGGCGTTCCCGGATATAAAAGTCATAGTGGGTATGAACAGTACATCGGCTCCCGGTGTTGCAGAGGCGGTAGAGCTCGCTGGAAAGGTCGGGCAGATCTGGGCAACTGGTATAACGGTACCTAGCATGATGAAGGAGCACATGAAGAAAGGGTCTGTCAAGAAATTCGTCCTGTGGAATCCAGAAAATCTGGGATATCTTACCATTTGGGCGGCTGTTCAGTTACTTGAAGGTAAAGAATTCCCAGCGCATAAACCAATCGATGTACCAGGGATAGATACAAAACCTGTATACTACCCGGAAAACAAGGAGCTCGTTCTTGGGCCACCTTTAATATTCACACCTGAGAACATTGACAAGTACAACTTCTGATCGTTTGAAAATATGGATAGCGATTCCGATAGGGGGGGTGTCCCCCCTTATTTAGAATCTGGGAGGTGAACTCTTTGGAGCCAATTTTGAAAGCTGTGGGTATCGTGAAAAATTACGGAGGAGTTAGAGCTCTAAGGGGTGTGGACTTCGATCTGTACGCCGGTGAGGTTCATGCTCTCGTTGGTGAGAATGGAGCTGGTAAGTCCACTCTCATAAAGATACTCACAGGTGTTGTTCCCGCTGACAAGGGGAAAATAATCTATCAGGGAAGGGAAGTTAAGATAGAATCACCAAGAATGGCACATGAACTGGGTATAGTAGCTGTTTATCAGGAGCCTCTGGTGTATCCCCATCTCTCAATCGTGGAGAATGTTTTCATAGGTAACGAAATCAGAAAAAAAGATGGAAGTATCGATTGGGATGCTGAAAGAAGGAAAACAAGAGAGCTCCTAAAAATGCTGGATATAGATCCATATTTCATAGATGAAAGCATGGGTTCCTTGAGTACGGGATTGAAACAATTGGTTCTCATTGCCAAAGCTCTGAATTACAATGCTCGCGTCTTGATATTCGATGAACCCACCGCGATTCTTACAGAACATGAAGCGGAAAGACTTTTCAGGATAATAAGAAGACTAAAAGAAAACGGTATGGGGATAATATACATAAGTCACAGGATAGAAGAACTTCAGGAAATAGCGGACAGAGTTACAGTGTTCAGAGATGGGGAAAATATGGGAACCTTCAGAATAGATCAAGTCACTAAAGAGAAGATAATAGAACTCATGGCAGGGAAAACCCTTGTTGAAAAGATAGAGAAAAAAATACAGCCCGATTATGAAACTGTCGTTTTGGAAGTTAGGAATCTAACGAAAAAAGGTTTGTATGAGGATATAAGTTTCAAGTTATATAAAGGAGAAATTCTGGGATTCTCAGGGTTGGTTGGATCTGGAAGAAGCGAAGTGATGCAGACGATATTTGGATTGATCAAACCAGATTCCGGAGAGATCTTCATAGAGGGTCGGAAATGCTTGATAGATAATCCAAACACGGCGATGAAGTACGGTATAGCCTATCTTCCTGAGGATAGAGGCAACCAGGGATTGTTCAGAAGGTTGAGTATAAAAGTAAATACAACTATACCTATAATAGATTATTTAAAGAGAATTTTCGGTGCGGTTGATAAAGAACGAGAGGAAAAAATCGCAAAGGAATATTTTCAGAAATTGCAGATAAAAGCACCTTCCATAGAAACGATCATAAATAACTTAAGTGGTGGAAATCAGCAAAAGGTTCTTCTTGCAAAGTGGTTAGCTACCAATCCAAAGATTTTGATACTCGATGAACCCACGAGGGGAGTGGATGTTGGAGTCAAAGCCCAGATACATGAGGAAATCGTTAGGCTTGCAGAATCAGGTATATCCATAATACTTGTATCTTCTGAACTTCCTGAAATCATAAAACTGTCCGATAGAGTGATAGTTATGCATGAAGGTAAGATAACAGGAAGGTTTGACGAGAGATCGTCAATAACACCCACTAATCTCTTGAACGCAGCTGTTGGAGAAAGAATTGTTCATCTGAGAAAGTGAAAGGAGGATAGGGATGAAAAGAAGCTTTTTTCGAACGAGGGAGTTCACAATATTCGTCGCCATCGTCGTAATGTTCATCTTTTTCGGTGTTTTTTCAGAAAGGTTCCTCGCACCGAACAACATAAAGAACATCTTTCTTCAAATGTCAGCAGTTGGTGTCGCATCAATTGGGATGACTTTAATCATAGTCACAGGCGGTATAGATGTTTCGGCAGGTTCGATAGTGGGAATAGTAGCGGCGATTATAGGAAAACTCATCCTGCTGAAATTTCCCGTTTATTTGGCTGTGCTGTTTGGAATCATAGGTGGAACACTCTTGGGAAGTGTTAATGGAGCTTTAGTATCTTACCTTGGAATTCCTCCCATAATTGTAACCTTGGGAATGATGAGTTTTCTCAGATCGATAGTTTATAACATACTCGGGGGAAAATGGATATCAACACTTCCAGAAAGCATCAGATGGATAGGTGTAGGAACTATTTTGAAAATACCTGTTCCCGTATTCATACTCTTTCTACTGTTGGTATACTTCACGTATTTCACTAGGTTCAGGGTGACGGGACGATACATCTACGCCGTAGGAAACAGTGTGGAGGCTTCCATCGTTTCAGGTGTTCCTGTCAGAAAGATACTCTTCATGGTTTACACCATTGGAGGATTTCTCTATGCAATAGCCTGTTTAATCATCTTGGGAAGGGCTGGCGTTATTCAAACCAATACAGGAAGTGGATTTGAGCTTCAAGTAATAGCAGCCACCGTTCTTGGAGGAACAAGCGTTTTGGGGGGTAAGGGAACGGTTATAGGGAGTTTCTTGGGATCTCTGTTCGTTGCCGTTCTTTCCAACGGCTTGATAATAATGAACGTACCCGCTCTGATGGAAGGATTGATCATAGGTGGCCTTATCCTTGGATCCGTTGTAATAGATATCTTAAGAACTAGGGGTGAAGCGTGATATGAGAAAATTTATGAATCTTCTAGCCACAAATAGAAGCTTTTTCCTGTTCATAATATTGATATTGATATTCATAATCTTCGCGATCTTCATACCAGAGTTCGCTTCAATATACAACATTCTGAACATGTCAAAGTATGGAGTGGAGATTGGACTTTTAGCCTTCGCAGAGACATTGATAATAATTTCAGGAGGCGGGGGAATAGATCTATCAGTAGGAGCGATTCTAAGTCTCAGTTCGATGACCATAGGTGTCTTGATAGGAAGAAAAGGGATGGATCCATTTCTAGCGTCCATAATAGGACTTCTGGTTGGTGGTGGTTGTGGAGCTGCCAACGGTGCTCTAGTTAGTTTTCTTAGAATACCTCCTCTTATAGTCACTCTCTCAACCATGTATATATACGATGCCCTTGCTCTCCTGATAGCAGTGGATGAGTGGGGAAATCCAATGCCCGTTTCCAATTTTCCAGAAAGCTTCTTCTTTTTAGGTCAGAAGACATATTTTGAGATACCTTTTCAAGTGATATTCATATTCATTCCTATAACTCTTCTGCTTTATTACTTATCCTCTAAAACCATATTCGGTAGAAGACTTTTCGCAGTGGGGAACAACGAAATCGTGGCAAAGTTCTCTGGAATTTCGGTAAAAAAGGTACGATTCTCCGTCTACACGATAGGTGGCTTCCTATCTGGCCTTGCTGGTTTGATCATGATCTCGAGAATTGCAAGTGCTCGACCTGACCTCGGTGCGAACTTGAACCTTCAGGCTATAACTATAGCCGTGTTGGGAGGAACAGATATAATGGGAGGTAGCGGAAGTATCATAGGTACGATATTGGCGGTTCTGGTCATAACAGAACTCTACAACGGTCTTCAGCTCGCAGGTATAAGTACCATATGGCAGATGGGAACATTGGGTTTGATCTTGGTTGGTAGTGCCATAGCCAATATCCTCATAGCGAGGAAATTTGGGGAAAATAGATGAGTGAGGTGATATTATGAACGAAATCATGGAAAAAAAGTTTGAAAATCTCTCCAAGGAACTGAAAGGAGAAGGAATAGATGTGAACGAAGTCTTGAAAAAACTAGACGAAATTCGTTTTGAACTTCCTTCTTGGAGCTTTGGTGACATGGGAACGAGGTTTGCAGTTTTTCATGAACCCGGAGCTGCAAGGAACGTCTATGAAAAGCTTCAGGATGCTTCTTTCGTTCATAAGATAACAGGGATTTGCCCGACGGTTGCCCTCCATATACCTTGGGATAAGGTCGACGATTGGAAAGCGTTGAAAGAATACGCAGAAAACCTGAGGTTGAAGATAGGAGCGATAAATCCGAATCTCTTTCAGGATCCAGATTACAAATATGGAAGTCTCACTCATCCTGATATAAAAATAAGGAAGAGAGCGATAGATCATGTGATGGAGTGTATAGAAATTGCGAAAACCTTGGATTCAGATGTCATAAGCTTGTGGCTTGCAGACGGAACGGATTATCCGGGTCAAGATGATTTCAGAGACAGAAAAAAGCGGCTTGAGGAGAGTTTGAGGATAATTTACGATGCCATGCCTTCTAACATGAAGTTGTTCATAGAATACAAGTTCTTCGAGCCAGCTTTCTATCACACGGATATACAGGACTGGGGGATGGCTTACCTTCTAGCAGAGAAGCTCGGTGATAGAGCCTTCGTCCTTGTGGATCTTGGACATCATGCTCTCGGAACCAACATAGAACAGATAATAGCAACTCTAATATCTGAGAGAAAATTGGGGGGATTTCATTTCAACAACAAGAAATATGCAGATGACGATCTCACTCTTGGATCTATAAATCCCTATGAGGTTTTCCTCATACTCAAAGAACTCACTTTCGCTATGGAAGATGAGGAAACAAAAGATTTTGCAAGGAATATAAGATACATGTTCGATCAATGTCACATAACGAAACCAAAGATAGAAGCCATGATACAGTCCGTTGTGACTGCTCAGTACATATTCGCTCAAGCTCTGACGATAAACAGAGAGAAATTGAGAGAATACCAGAAAAAATGTGATGTTGTGAGGGCAGAGGAAGAACTCATAAAAGCCTTCAGAAGAGATGTTTCACCGATCCTCTGGAAGTACAGAAAAGAGAAAAATCTTCCTGAAGATCCCTTGTTGTATTATAGAAACAGTGGATACTACGAGAAAGTGGTGGGGGAGAGAGGATGAAAGTACTATCAGTTGATCTGGGAGCAACGAACGGAAAGGTTGTTCTTGTCGAGAAGAAGGATTCGAAGTTGTCTCTGAAAGAGATAGCACGGTTCAGAACAAAGGGGATGTTCCTACCAGCAAAAGAAAGGAACATTCTCGTCTGGAACACACCCAAGTTCTATGAGGATCTTTTGAACATATTGAACAGCCTAGAAGAAGAAGTGGAGAGTCTGGGTGTGGATTCCTGGGGGGTGGATTTCGCTCTATTGGATTCCAAAGGGAGATTGATCTTCCTACCCTACCACTACAGAGACGAGAGAACCGTTGGTGTCATGGAGAAAGTGGTCGAGAAACTGGGAAAGAGAAGAATCTATGAAGAAACAGCCATACAGTTCCTACCCATAAACACCCTCTACCAGTTGTACTCAATGGTCATGATGGAAGATCCTTTGCTTGGAGTTGCAAAAACGTTTCTGATGATAGCGGATCTTTTCAACTACTGGTTGTCTGGTGAGACTGTCTGTGAATACACTCTAACAACCACTTCTCAGTGTTACAGCGTGCCGAAGAACGATTGGGCCTGGGATCTCCTCAAGGATCTTTCCATACCCGTTGATATATTCCCAGAAGTTGTGAAACCTGGTACGATCCTTGGAAGAGTGAAAGGTGTCGAAAAAGACATAAAGGTGATCGCAACTGCCTGTCATGATACCGCTTCCGCCGTCGTTGCCGTTCCATTTGAAAAAGAAGGGATATACATAAGCTCTGGGACGTGGTCCCTTATTGGTATAGAATCCGATGAACCAATTGTGAACGAAAAAAGCCTGTCGAACGATTTCACCAACGAAGGAGGAGTAGGTAACATCAGGTTTCTGAAAGATGCAACAGGTATGTGGCTTCTTGAGGAGTGTAACAGAGAATGGAACTTGGATTACTCTGAAATCATGAAAAAAGCGGATTCTGCAAGATCATTCATTGCTTTCATAGATCCTGACGACAGAAGATACCTTCTTCCTGGTGAGATGACCAAAAAGATATCTGAGTATCTTGAAGAAACGAATCAAGATACTCCCAAGGACGTGGGAGAGTTTGCAAGGTTAATTTTTGAAAACCTGGCTTTCAACTACAGATGGGTCATCGAAAAGCTGGAAGAGATAGTTGAGAAATCCTTTGATACCATTCACATAGTAGGGGGAGCTTCAAGGAACGAACTCGTCAATCGATTCACAGCGAACGTTACAGGAAAGAGGGTCGTTGCGGGCCCCTACGAGGCAACTTCCCTAGGAAACGCCATGATTCAATTCATAACCCTCGGAGAAGTATCGAATGTGGAGGAAGCAAGAAGGCTGATAAGAGAATCTTTCCCCTGTAAAGAGTTCTTGCCAGAAGAAACGGATAGGTGGGAAGAGAAATATCAGCAATGGAGGGAGAAAGTGGGGAAGTAGTATCTTGAAATCTCTTTTTCCCAATAAGATCGTTGAAAGTAGAGAAGATAAGGCAGTTCTCACCTTGTTCCACAGGTAAAGTTGAGTGTTACTCTAAACCTTTTCTGGGTAATTCGTTATCTCCCTTATCTTTTTGTACAGTGGTTTTAACTTACCGTACATCCTCGAATAAACCTCTTCAAAGAGTTTTCTGTACAACCTAGTATTTTCTGGATTCGGTTCGAATTTGTCCTTGTATCTAACCATCTTACTGATGGCTTCTTCGAAGGTTTTATGAACACCGAGCCCCACGAATACCGGTATCGTCGAGCCAAGTCCCGCTGTTTCATGAGTTTCACCTCTGTACGCTGGTAAATTGAAGATATCCGTAACTATCTGACATATTTCGGTACTCTGAGATGCCCCCCCAGCTATCATGATCTTTTTCACTTTGATCTTTCCGCGCTTTTCTATCTTCCTCAAACCTTCCAGTAAAGCGAATCCCAGACCTTCAATGATCGCTTTGTATATATGTGATTTTTTATGGGCACTTCCAAATCCTATCATTGCCCCCTTGGCTTCCGGCATTTTAAGGCCAGGTGTCCAATAAGGTTGTACGATCAAACCAAGAGAGCCTGCAGGTACTTCCTTCAAGAAACCGTTGAAGAGCTCTTCAGGTTGTATCCCCTTCTTCAAAGCCTCTTCAACTTCCTTCGCACCGAATTCTTCCTTGAACCATGTTATCATCCAGAAACCTCTGAAAATCTCAACTTCGGGGTTATAATAACCTGGTATCAAAGCGGGATAGGCAGGCATGTATTTGATAGGTTCAAAATACCTTTTGGTGGTCACTTGGACTGTCGCGGTTGTCCCAAAACTCAGACTCGCCTTGTCCTCAGATAGAACGCCAAGACCGAGTGTTTCACATCCCTTGTCGGATCCTGAAGCTATAACTGGAAGACCGGAGGGAAGGCCCATGAGTTTTGAAACGTCTTTTGAGAGATAACCTATCGTTTCTGATGATTCCACAAGATCCGGCAACTTTTCCTTTTCAACAGGGAATATGTAGTACTTCACATCGCTTTTTGTCGCCCACCTTCTTCTTTTGTAATCGAATGGGATGTGACCTATCTGTGAGGCTACTGAATCCACAAATTTTCCCGTTAGTCTGTAATTCAGGTATCCGGAAAGCAGAAGGACTTTGCTAGTTTTCTTCCAAACCTCTGGTTCGTTCTGTCTCACCCAATTGACTTTCCCATCCATCTGAGCTATCCTAACGGCTTCATCCATCCCCACAAATTTATGGGCTATTCTCATGTACAGAGGAATCTTAGCATCGAACCTTGCTTTTCTCTGATCGAGCCATACTATGGCCGCTCTCAGAGGGAATCCATCTTTTCCAACCAATACCAAGGTTGCCCTCTGTGTGGTTACCGTCATACCAATTATCTTGGTGATTTTCTCCTGATTCCTTTCAACGATCTTTCTGACAGCCTTTATCAGAGTCCTCCAATATAGATCTGGATCCTGCTCCGCCCAACCGGGTTTCAAGCTGTAGTATGGAGTGTAATACACTCTCTCTCCATCCAGAAGATGCCCTTCGCTGTCGAAAAGCAGGGCTCTCAAGCTTTGCGTTCCACAGTCTACCGAGAGTGCGAGTTCATTCATCGTGTATCCCTCCTAAAGTAATAATGATATCTTAAAAACGTGGGTAATGCATAATATGCTAGAATTATTCTTGATAAATTCCTATAGGAGGTGGTCCCCTTGGAAAACATCAAAGAATACATTGAAAGAGTGAACGAAGCTGTTGACTATCTGAAAGATAAAATCACTGAAACCCCGAAATTCGCGATAGTGCTTGGATCTGGCCTTCATGTCATAGCGGAGGAGACGGAAAATTCCACGGTGATACCCTACAAAGATATACCTGGATTTCCCGTATCGACAGCACCTGGGCATAAGGGAGAACTGATCTTTGGAGAACTTCATGGAAAACCTGTAATGCTCATGGACGGAAGGTTCCATTACTACGAAGGTTATTCCATGAGGGATGTTACCTTCCCCATCAGGGTCATGCAATTACTCGGTGTGGAGATCCTCATAGTCACGAACGCAGCCGGTGGTTTGAACCCGGATTTTGAGATCGGAAGGCCCATGATAATCACCGATCACATAAACTTCATGGGAGACAATCCTCTCAGAGGACCCAACATCGATGAATGGGGACCAAGATTTCCCGACATGTCGGAAGCTTACGACAAAGAGCTCAGACAGATGGCTTACAATTCTGCCAAAGAATTGGGTATACCGGTGTATCAAGGTGTTTACGTCGCCGTTGCAGGTCCAAATTTCGAAACTCCCGCAGAACTCAGGATGTTGAGACATTTCGGAGCGGACGCTGTGGGCATGTCCACGGTACCTGAGGTCATAGTTGCGCGTCATGGGGGGATAAGGGTCCTTGGTATATCCGCTATAACCGATAGGGCGGTCCCAGAAGATCTGAAGCCTTTGACAGCGGAAGAAGTTCTGGAAGTGGCGGAAAAAACGGGAAAGCTCATGGCACGAATAATATCAGAGGTTGTAAAAAAACTTTAAGGGATGATGAAAATGGTGAAGAAACCTCTGATGATTTTCCTAACATTATTACCCCTTTCCGCGTTTTCGTTCATAGTGGTTTCCGTAAATCCGATCTACCTCATGGTAAAGGAGATTGTACAGAATGAGGTGGAATTGAAGGTTTTGATACCTTCGAATGTAAATCCCCACCTTTATCAGCTTAAAATCAGTGATATGACGAAGTTTGAGAAAGCCGATCTGATCATTCTGCTTGGAAAGGGATTCGAGGAGTGGTTCGACAAGGTTTCGAGTGCGTTCAGGGATAAAGTACTGGTTCTCTCACAGGGGATCTTGGAGGAATCTTTCAGTGAGAATCCTCACATATGGTTGGATCCTGTGCTTGTATCGATCATGTCATACAGGGTATGTGAAAAACTGACGGAAATTTTCCCAAAGAAATCGGAGGTGTTCAGAGATAACTTCTGGAAATTTTACGAAAAGCTCATGAACTTTTCAGATGATCTCCACAGAAAACTGGAAGGTATAAGAGGAAAACCTGTTGTTGAATCACACCCAGCACTTTACCATTTCGTCAGAAGGTTTCTAGGATCTGATGTGTTTTTCCTTGAAACAGGTCATGGTGAAGGAGTTTCCTTGAAAAAGGTTAGGGAAGCTATTAGGTTCTGCCGAAAGAACAAGATAAAATACCTGATCAAAGAAAAGAACATACCATCTAAAATACTAACGGCTCTTTCCAAAGAGACGAAGTTGGAAATAAGAGAAGTCGACGTTCTGGGGACCAGTGCGAAAGACTACTTTGAAATCCTTGAAAATATAGCGGGGGTTCTTCTGAGGTGATCTGAATGAAATTGTCGGAATTGAAGGATCTGATAACAAAGATGGAGCCTGTCATACACGAGATAGAAAACCCTACTCTGAGAAATATAAGACAGGTTGAGAGATACACTATCGTGGAAAATGACAAGCCTGGAGAGGGTATCGAGATCAAAAGAATCGTTTTCATCGATGGAAAGAGAAGAAGTTTTCTATCAGCCATGTTTGGGCCGTTCACAGGGATTTTTTCTGAGATAGCTGTTGGAGGAGTCATGTGGGAAAAGGAGAGGGGGGTGTATCCTCTCTTTTCACCTGAGAATCCTCCAAAAGTTTTGAAGATACTGGGTTTTCCCGAAGATTTCAGGAATTTTTACGGGAGGGATATGGATAGAGTATTCGTCAAGAACTACGTTTTTGAGATATTCATGAGAGGGAAAGATTGTCATGATTCTGTCGATTCGGTCCTTAGAGAGTATGAAAAAGGAGCGGTCATAGAAGCTCTCAACGAATACAACAGAGCCTTGGTGGTTAAAGATGGAACTCTTCCCGATATAGAGGATATGTATTTCAAACCTGGAAGAGGACCTGTTGGGCTTGTGAAGAACATAATGGCAACAGGTTTTTCCCATGCAACGTTCAAGAACTATTATGGTATGAGAAAAAGTGAAAGGAGTAGGATGTTCATCTGGAGGGTCCACGGCAACCTCAAGGCCTTAAAAGTGGGAACCTATTTGAAACTCGTGGATTCAAAGGGACTTAAAGGACTTGTCAGGATGGAGGCTTTGGTGAAGGAAGAGGATCTAGAGGCTCTGAAAGAGGATATAGGGAAAACATTCGATTCATTGAGAAAAATCCTGCCCACTCTGACAGCTGATCTCCCCATTCCTAGGCTGCCCGAAAACATTCTTCCAATACAGTTTTTGGAAGATAGCCTTTCAAAATATATGACAGATAGAGACTACATGATAACCTGTATCTACGAAAGCTTGCATGGTTGACAGGGAGGTGAAGTATTGCTGTTTGAAGTTCCCAAAGTGGACATCAAAAGAGTTCCTATTGCTACATTGGCTTACCTTGGAGATTCGGTGATGGAACTCTTCTACAGAGTCCATTTTCTCGGATCCTATAAAGTTGGGGTCATAAGCTCTAGGGTGAAAAGCATCACATCGAGAAATGGACAGGCAAAGCTCCTTGAAAGAGTATGGGAAGATTTGTCTGAAGAGGAAAGAGATGTTGTGAAGAGAGCTATGAATTCGAAATCAGCAAAAAGGTACGGGAACGACCCTTTGTATAGAAAAAGCACAGGTTTTGAAGCTTTAATAGGTTACCTTTACATCTCTAGGAGAGAAAGGAGAATAATGGATATTCTGATGACGAAGGTGGAAAGAAGTTGAGGATCTACGGAAGGAGGATATTGGAAGAAGCCCTAAGGTCTGGTATCAAGATTAAAAAAGTTTTTTTCGCAAAATTGGAAAGATATGAAAAAGGTTTTCTTGAACTTGTGGAAGAAATCGAAAGAAGAGGTATAAAATACGATTTCGTCAATAAAGAAAAGCTGACGAGTATGGTGGGAAAAGGGCATCAAGGAGTCGTAATAGATATAGAAGATTTCAAGTATTCTGATCTGGAAGAGATTTTGAATGTGAAAGAGCCGTTTCTTGTGCTTTTGGATCACATTCAAGATCCGCACAATTTAGGAGCCATCATAAGATCCGCAGCTGGAGCTGGAGCAAACGGTGTGATCGTACCAAAAGACAGATCGGTTAAAGTGACACCGGCTGTTGTGAAAGTATCTGCAGGGACTGTTTTCAAGATACCCATAGTGATCGTTACGAACCTTGCAAGAACGATAGAGATTTTAAAAGAAAGAGATGTATGGGTTTATGCTGTGGATATGGATGGAAAACCTTATTACGAAGAAAATCTCACAGGTTCGATAGGTGTCGTTTTTGGAAGCGAAGGAAAAGGGCTTGGGAAGCTCGTTAAAGATAGATGCGATGGTGTGATAGGTATACCCATGGAAAATTCCGTTGAATCCCTCAATGTTTCAGTAAGTGCTGGTATTATTCTCTTTGAGATAAGGAGACAACGGAGGATGAAAGGATGACACTGGAAAGAATAAAACTCTTCGTTCTGGATATGGATGGAACGTTCTACCTTGGTAACAGAGTCTTTCCATCTTCTCTCGTGTTTGCTGATAGAATTCGTAAGACAGGTAGAAAATACGTTTTTTTGACGAACAATTCTTCGAAAGGGCCGGAAGAATACGCCGAAAAGTTGAAAAAGATGGGTGTGAACATTGGAAAAGACGATATATTCACCTCAGGTGAAGCGACAGCGATGTACATTTTGAAAGAATACGGCAGATCCCGTATATTCCTGCTAGGGACTTTTTCTCTCTCGAAGATCTTTGAGAACTTCGGGCACCTCATTGTTGAAGATGACCCTCAGATGGTGGTTCTTGGATTCGATACGACTTTAACCTATGAAAAATTGAAAAAAGCATGTCTTCTCTTGAGAAAGGGATTGCTTTACATTGCAACTCACCCTGATATAAACTGTCCTTCTGAAGAAGGTTTAATACCAGATGCTGGATCTTTCATATCGGCCATAAAAGCTTCGACGGGTAGAGAACCCGATTTCATAGTTGGAAAGCCAAATCCTATGATGATCGAGATGCTCTTAAATAGGTACGGTTTCACTAAAGACCAGGTGGCGATCGTGGGGGACAGACTCTACACGGATATAAAGCTGGGGAAAAATTCCAACATACTCACCATACTGGTTTTAACAGGTGAAACAACTCTCGAAGATTTGAAAAACTCTGATGTGAAACCAGACCTTGTTGTGAGAGATCTTGGAGAGATTGCGAAAATACTATGATCATCCAACGATTCCCTTTATGATGAGGTTTGTGGCTTCTTCCTCTGAAAGACCCTTTGCCATCAACGTTTCGAGTTGCTTTTGATTCACCCTTCCGATGGAAGCTTCGTGTGTCAGCTCGGATCTTTCGTTTCTAACTTCAAGAATGGGAGATGCGTTCACTATCACTCCTTCTCCTTTCGTTATCTCTTCACACACGACGTGCCCCTTGGTTCCTTCGGCGTTTCCATAAGCTTCGTTGATAACCGTGACCCTTGCTTTATCCAGAGCCACGGCTGTGGTTTTCGCTATTCCTCTGGATCCTTTCCCATCCAAGTTCAATATCTCTTTTATCGAAACATTGTCATCTTTTGACGCTCTTACCGTTGCATCTAAATGTCCCACAGCTTCTTCACCTAGAGATATTTCCATGAATAGATCCATTTTCCCCACTCTCGTCTTAGTCAACCTGAAGAAATCAGCAAAGTATCCTCCCTTTTCGACAACGGCTTTCACTTTCGATATGAAATTTATCTTTCCACTTTCACTGTGAAAATGCTCGTCCCTGTACTCCATCTTTCCACCAGGTTCGATGTGAACATACATCTCGGCATCGTGTGTGAAATCCTCTGACCATGGGAAGGAACAGTGCGATATGAAGCTGACACTGGAATTCTTCTCGACCGTTATGTTGAATATCACTTTCTGATACCCTCTTTTCCCAACGTATCCTGTGCATATGTGAATGGGATTCTTTATCGATCCTTTTATTCTCATATCCACGGAAACACCATTTTCGATCTTTTGAGGTTTTAATTCAACTCCTTGGACACTGTTTAAACCGATCACTCTATCACCGTTTATTATTATGGAAGCGATATCTTTCCTCAAAAGATTCGACACGTTCCCTCCGCTTTTTTCATACGCTTTAACGATCATCTCGAATTCCTTGCTGTAATCCATCATTTTCTTTCCACCTTTTCGACAGGTAAGTTTATATGATCACACTTATCACACGTTGTCCTGTAATACTCAACGAGATCCTTGGATTTTCCCCTTTTCAGGATGATACCCCTGCATACGAGGTAGCTCTCATCTGTTTCCAACGCCACTTCCTCTCTGTGAGTTATGAGGATAGGGGTTCCGCCGTGATCAGAGATCCAATCTATCACGTTCTTTATCATATCCAAAGACATTATGTCTATACCCGAATCAGGTTCATCTAGTATCGCGTAGCGAGGTTCTAGAAGGAGAACAGATGCCAATTCTATTCTTTTCCTCTCACCGCCACTCAGACCCTCATCTACCGTTCTGTTCATGTAGAGCAGAGGGGAAAGGCCTACGAGTTCCAAAATCTGGGCTATTTCATCTTTTCTTATATTTAACTTTCCTCCAAGTGTTAGATAGTCTTTAACGGTGAGTCCTCTGAATCTTGCAGGTTCTTGCCACAAAAGGGTTATACCCCTTTTGGCTCTTTCAGAAACTGGTAGATCGGTTATATCTTCCCCATCGAGGTATATCTTTCCAGCAGTTGGTTTGTATCCTTCAAGCCCCATTATAACGTAAGCAATGGTGCTTTTCCCTGCTCCATTCATACCGAGTATGGAGTATTTCTTTCCTTCCTCAAATTTCATCGTGATCTTTCTCAGTATCCTCTTTCCCTCAACTTCGAAATCTATATCTCTGAGTTCCAACATGTTAACACCTCGTTTGAAAGATTATATGATCTTTCCGATCAATTCAAAACCTGCGACCTGAGAGTTTCCAGTTCTATGGGTTTTCCACCATTCTTTCTCGATTCTTCAGCAGCCAGTGCCATTATGTGACTCTCCACAGAAGCTTCAATGGATGTCAAAGGTTCTTTTTTCTCTCCTTTCAACACTTTCAGGAATTCCTTCATGACTCCTTCATCTCCACCTGAGTGCCCACCAGATGCTTTAACATTCATCGTTATCTCTTCTCCTCCAAATTTGAATATCTTAATCAACCCTTTCTCCAAATCTCCAAAGATCTCACCGTGTGTTCCGTATATGTATATGATCCTGGTGATTCTGCTTGTGAAAGCCGTCATGGTGAACGAAGCGAATACACCATTTTCAAATAATATGTTCACTATCTGATGATCGGCAACGTTGTTGTCACATCTGTAAACGCACCTACCGTATGGTCCATCTTGAAGAGCTTTTATTCTTGAGGGAAGAGACATGTCGAGTGAGATAACGGAGACAGGCCAACCCGTGTAGTCGGTGAGATATATCTTCTTGGCGTCGTACGGACAATCATCTTCCACAGGACAGCCATATATGCACCTCTCCGGTGAGTTTTTCGGAGAATTCTCCGGTTTGAAGTGAACAAGGTTCCCAAAAGATGAAATCGTCTTTGCGTTGCTCTCAACGAGCCAGTAGAGTATATCCATATCGTGGCAGCTCTTGGCCAGAATCGAAGGAGCGGAAGTTTCAGAATTTCTCCAGTTACCCCTTACGAAACTGTGTGCAAAATGAAAGTATCCCACGTTCTCAACGAGGTTCATCCCCACGATCTTCCCTATATGATTTAAAGATTCTTTTATCTTCCTGAAAAAGGGAGTGTATCTCAAAACGTGAGCGACTGTGACGGAGGATTCCGCTTTCTTCGTGGAATGAAACAACTTTCTCAAACCATCGATATCCACCGCTATGGGCTTTTCGAGTAACACGTGATATCCCTTCTCTAAAGCTTTCACAGCGGGTTCAACGTGCATTCTATCCATCGTCGCTATTATAACGCCATCGGCAAATTTTTCTTTCTCAAAGACCTCTTCCCATGTCTTGAAACACAGTTCTTTTAGTATACCATGTTCCATGGCCAAACGTTCTCTTCTTTCATCAATTGGTTCTGCAACAGCAACAGCTTTCATCACGTTTGGGTTCTTCAAAATGTACCTCCCATAGACTTCGTACCCTCTGTTTCCAGCTCCAACGATTATTATCCTGTATGGGTTCAACTCATCTTCCCTCCTCACATTGGGGTACGGAACAAAAGAAAAAGGCAGAACCCTGCCTAAGATTTTAATATATTAAGGTTACGAGGAGGCGAAGGAACATTTTATTTAGTCATGGGTGTTTCCTGATACAAACTCATACTTCCAAAGTTATACGGCATCGGTATACGATCATAGGTTATGATTCTCAGGAAAATCTCCACAATGTTCGGATCGAATTGAGAGTTGGAATTCGATTTTAGCTCCTCTATTGCTTTCTCTACACTTAAAGGCTTTCTGTACGATCTTGGACTTATCATGGCATCGTAAGCGTCGGCAACGGCGACAATCCTCGATCCCAACGGTATATCGAAATTTCTCAAACCTTCTGGATAACCTCTACCATCCCATCTTTCATGATGGTATTTAACGATCTCTATGATTTCTCCGGGACAAAAGATTTCAGCGAGGATCTCAGCGCTTTTCACAGGATGCTCCTTTACCACTTCATATTCCTCATAGCTCAACTTGGTTTGTTTATTCAATATACTTTGAGGCACGAAGATTTTACCCACATCGTGAAGGTAACCCGCCCAGTAAATCTCACGAATCCTCTCTTTATCCATTCCCATGAATTCTGCTGTTTTCATAGAAAGCCAAGCTACTCTCTCTGAATGGCCCTTTATATTGGTATCGTGATATTCGAGCATCTTTACCAAGACGTAAGCTGTGTTTTCGAATCCATCTTTCGCACCTCTTGTGTTGTAAAAGCATTCCACGAATTTCACGAAGTTTCTTATTATCTGTATATCCATTTCATTGAAAGTGTATCCTTCATTTAAAGATGTCCCCAGGATCATCATCCCTTGGAGTAAGCCATCACATCTTAAAGGAACCAACAAATTTTCATCGATTATCAAAATACTCTGGGGGAGTGGCTTCATGTTGAGATACTTCTTTATGAACGCAACATTGCATCCTATGACCGTAGCGACATTCATCTCCTGACCATCAAGCATCACAATCGCCCCGTGCTTAACCTTTGGTACCATTTTCATGATCGTTAGTAAAATGTTTTCGAAGAATACGAAGGATACCTTGCCGGTTTTCCTTGCTCCTTTATTTTCAGTCTCCACTCATTCCACTCCCCTCTTTACTAGCTTTCAATCGAAAATTGACCAACCATCTAACAATTTCTGTTCAAAATCGTTATCTTCGACCTCGCAGTTGTCATCCTTACAATCCAAATCTTCGGGTTTCACTCTCACAGGATCCAAATTCCACACCCCCTTAGGTTACATGAAAAGTTGTGGGAACAACGAACCCAGCTATAGGACCTGGTTCCACAGAATCTGTGAATCCACCACCATCATCACTGTCGTCCCCGGGATCACACATTAAACTGTTTGTTAGCATGGGAACTGTTATCATGGTCAGCAGAACGAGTATCGCAACCAGGAAAAGCACTAAAAATTTCTTCATGTATCATCATCTCCTCGAATCTTAGTTTTAACCAATTATTCTGAAAATCAACTTTTGTAAAAAAGGAATAACGTTTATAAACGGTTTTCTCGCATTATGAAAAAAGTTCGTGAGAGAATTTTTGTAAAAATGTAGTTGTAAGTGAACAGTTAAAAGCTTATAATTACCTGTATGAGCGACATTCTAACTATTCTGGAAAAACAAGGTTCATTTGCTCTGCCTTATGTGAATATGTTTCTGGAGGAGCTGAAAGCAAAAAAGGATAGCAACTCCTTGGCACTTTTTTACTTTCTCAGGGGTTTAAAGAGGAGATGGGATCTGGAACGAGAAAAAGCTATGATCGACTTTGAGAGATCGATAGATCTTGCAAAAAGCAAAACCATAAAATACATCGCCATGGCCGAATTGATGAACATACATAGGGCTATGAAACACTATCAGAGAGCGAAAAAGATCTACGATTTTTTGAGAAAGAATTATGAAAGCGTACCAGAAAAAGCGAGAAAACTCGTTTTTTCCTTCCTCATAAACTTCTGTCTCAGAACAGAAAGTGCTGAGAATTGTTTTGGAAAGTTTCGATCCTCGCTGTATCTTACAGATCCCTTGAGCATCTATTACCACACGGCACTCGGTAGACAATTGATATCCAGGGAAAACACTAGGGATGGGCTAAAACATATCTTAATGGCTTGTAAGATAGCCAAGAGAGAGAAAAGGATACACTCCATAATCTTCTCCTACAATTTGCTAGCCTGGTATTTGAAGAATTACCATCCACTAATTTCATTGAGATTGGTAGGGGAAGCTTTGTACACTGTTGGGCGATATTATGAAAACCTTGAGAGATTCTACTACATATTCGATACGATGTTCAACGTGCAGAAAATAACGAAGGATAGAAAAATACTTTTAACCGCTATGAACATATTGGATACTACAAAGAACAGTAAGTTAGTGGAAGAAGCAAAGGTTTTCATCCCATCAGAGAAAGAATACCATGTCGATAGGAAAACCAGACGTTTCATAGAGAAGAACTTCAGACCTTTCTATAAAACATCAAAAATGTATGGAGTTTCTAGAACAGAGCTTTATCTCGTGACAAAAGGAAATCGAAAGAGGATAAAAGGAGAAACCATAGGTAAACTACTAAAAGGTTTGGAATGGTCTCCTGATCTTCCTGAACCGTTTTTAAAGGAATTCTCCAGGAAAATACTGGAAGAAACCGCCAAAAGTGCTGTGGTGACTAAAGAAAAATTCTTTGTTGTTTATTCGTCTATGCTAAAACGAGATAGAATAAAGGGTACCTGGGCCACAAAACTCTTCAATTTGGATCCTGAAGAATTGAAAAAGAGATTATCAAAGTTCACAGAGGGTTTGCGGTTTCTCTCGAGAATTTCAAATTTCGAAAGTTCTGTTGAAAAAGCACGGAAAGAATTGGTTGAAAAGTTTTTAAAGATGATGAGAAAAGATGAGAGAGAAAGATTTATGGAGAGATACTTCCAAGTGGATGAGCGCATCAGAAGATTAATAGACATCTACATAAGGAATCGTATTCGGTACAGAAGTTACAGAACCGCCATCTACTGCTTTGAGAGAACGAAGGAAAGAGAACTTGTCAGGCAATTTCTATGCGAAAGCATCACGAGAGAGGTATGAAAACGATCTTAGATCCAGAAACATTTGAGATCTTAAGATAATTCGTCGTTATATCCAAATATACTTTTTTCGTTTTCATCCTGGATAAAGCACTCCTCATCTTATGAGGTGAAAAAGAAACCTTAAAGGCTTTCCCTTCTTTCGCGATTATATCCGCTGAATACTGAACCCCTTGGCTTCTGGCGGAAAATCTAAGGGTATCTCCTAATCTTGAGATCTCCATCCTCATACCTCTTGTGGTTATACCGGAAGCCTTCCTTATGAATCTTGAGAAGATATCAACACGCGCTTCCAATCTGTCCAAAGATTCCTCATTGATGATTTTTTTCAGCTTTTCGATCTCTTCTCTCGGCACCATCTCACCGCATATATCGAGAGTCATATATTGAAGCTTTATCACCAGATTCCCAAAAAAATCTCCGAGGTTGAGTTCAAAATCATCGCAATGTTCCAAAAATTTGTAAACATGTCTTGCTGTTGTGTACGGAATCCTTATAGAAAAAGTGTTTTTAGAGAATGTAGGGACGAAATAAACCGCTAGTAAATCGGAGGTTGAACCATACGTTATTATCGCATTCTCTTCTAAATGGATTCCAAGAAACTCCTCTTCATCCAGTATCGAACTCGTGAAATTTACAGCATCTCCGAAATCGTTCTTTCCAACAGAACAGAGATGTTCAAACACCACTTTTTCAGGCAGTTTTTCTAAAGGTTTTGTCTTTATCCTCATGATTTCGTTACCTGTCCGGAAAATGACGGAATACTCTTCAAAATTCATGACAACGTCTTCTCCTTTGATGTCTGATAGAAACACCTTAAGAAGATCTATGGGAACGTTGTAAACACCGACGAAAGGATTGGAGAACCCTACGAATATTTCTAACCTAGCGCATCCATCACTTGTCATCATTCTGAGTCCATCTCTGTGGTAAAAACTGATGTATCTCAGAGAAGGTTCAACCGTTCCACAAAGTTTGTCACACAGGATCAGCATTTTCTTGAAAGCTGAAGCATCAATCGCTATCATCCAAAAAGTCACCTACCGGTGATAATATCATCGAGGTTCTCCATGATCTTCCCTATGTTCTCGGGCCTTTTACCTCCAGCTTGTGCGAAGTCCTCTCTACCTCCTCCTCCTCCTTCCAGGAATCTGGCGATTCTTTGGGCTACGTCTTTGGCTTTTAACTTCTCCTTCGCGCTACCAGACACTTTGACAATTACCGAGACTCTCCCTTGAGATTTCGAAAACAGTATAACTACGCCATCTTTCACAGCTTTCACCACGTTATCGGCCAAGTTTCTCAAAGATTCTATGGGAACATCTTCAAAAATTTCATAGAACACCGGTATACCATTTATTTCTCTTTTGTTCTTCACAACGTCTTCCACCCTCGTTGATACCTCTCCTGACAATATGTCCTTCACCTTCTTTTCCAATCTCTTGATCTCTTCTTTCATGCTTTTAACCTTTTCTATTAATTGATCCTCACTGGATTCCAGCATTTTTTTGAGTTCGTTTAAAAGCTGGTCCTCTCTTCGCAAAAGCTTTAAAACGTTGAATCCAGTGGTAGCTTCTATCCTTCTAACACCGGCGGATATGGAACTTTCTGAGAGTATCTTGAAAAGGCCTATCTCTCCCGTGTTCGAAACGTGAGTTCCTCCACATAACTCCTCACTGAAATCATCTATTTTCACTACTCTGACGACGTCACCATACTTTTCGTTGAACAAGGCGATTGCTCCTTCTTTAACGGCTTCATCGTAACTTTTGTACTCAACTTCAACCGGTATTGCACGCATTATAACATCGTTCACCATGTCTTCTACCCTTTCCAGCTCATCTGGAGATAACGCCTTGTAATGCGTGAAATCGAATCTTAGGCGAAAGGATTCAACGAGAGATCCGGATTGTTTCACGTGCTCTCCCAGAACTCTTCTCAGAGCTGCATGGAGAAGGTGAGTGGCTGTATGATTCCTCATGATAGCTTTTCTTCTTTCTTCATCCACTACAAGCTTTACCTTTATTTTCGGTTTCAAGATACCCTCATCCACAACCACTCTATGAACTATCAAACCTTCTACCGCCTCGAAGGTATCCACGACACGAGCTTTCCCACCATTCCACTTTAGTTCCCCAGTATCCGCGACCTGTCCTCCTTTTTCTGCATAGAAAGGCGTCTTATCGATCACGACCTCTCCTTCTTCTCCCACTTTAAGGGAATTCACGATATCCCCTTCTCTCAAGACATAGAAGACGTTTCCTTCATCCTCTAATCTTTCATAACCGGTAAAGACGGTTTTCACTTCTTTTGAAATATAATCGAAAACCTCACTCTTCTTGAAAAATTCCCTTGTTCCCAAAGCTTTCCTTGCTCTTTCTTTCTGCTTTCTCATGAGATTTTCAAAACCTTCCACATCCACACTCACCTTTTTTTCCTTTGCTATTTCCATCGTGAGTTCAAGGGGGAAACCATAAGTGTCGTATAGCTTGAAAGCATCCGCCCCTGAAATCACACCCCCACACCTTTCTATAATCTTTTCCAGAATGTTCAAACCCTGCTCCACCGTCTTCAGAAATCTTTCTTCTTCCCCTTTCAAAACCTCTTTCACTAGCTCTTTCTTTTCCACGATTTCTCTGTACACCTTTCCCATTTTTTCAACGACCGCTGATACCAGTTTGTGGAGGAAGGGCCCTTTCATACCAAGAAGGACTCCTTGCCTCAAAGCTCTTCTTATTATCCTTCTGAGCACATACCCCCTTTCTTCGTTCGATGGGAACACCCCATCACTTATCAAAAACGTGATGGCTCTTATGTGATCTGCTATGACTCTTATGGAAATGTCATTTTCTTTGCTCTGACCATATTGAACACCTGTTGTATTTTCAATCTCTTCTATGATAGGTTTGAAGAGATCCGTTTCGAAGTTACTGTACACTCCTTGCATCATCGCAGCGATCCTTTCGAGACCCGCCCCTGTGTCTATATTTTTCCTTGGGAGTGGATGAAGCTTCCCTTCCTCATCTTGGTAGTACTCCGTGAAAACAAGGTTCCATATCTCAACGAATCTCCCTTCAGAATTTGCAGGAGTGCATTCTTCCCCTTGGGGACATCCTTCACTCACACCCGTGTCGTAGAATATCTCCGTGTCAGGCCCACAGGGACCGGTAGGTCCTGCCGGCCCCCAGAAATTGTCTTCTTTTCCCATTTTCACGATTCTGCTAGATGGAACACCAACGACCTCCCTCCAGATCCTATAAGCTTCTTCGTCTTCTTCGTAAACCGATACCCACAGTTTTTCTTCGGGAACCCCTAGAACCTGAGTTACATATTCCCAGGCCCATGTTATGGCTTCCTCTTTGAAATAATCGCCGAAGGAGAAATTTCCAAGCATCTCAAAAAAAGTGTGGTGCCTTGGGGTTTTCCCAACGTTCTCTATATCAACGGTTCTCAAGCATTTCTGACAGGTTGCTATCCTGGTGTAGACCGGTTCCACTTTTCCCCAGAATATGGGCTTGAAAGGTACCATACCAGCGACCGTGAATAGAAGTTGAGGATCATCCGGTATGAGGGAAGCACTCGGCAGGATCTTATGCCCTTTTTTCTCGAAAAATTCGAGGAAAGACCTTCTTATATCATCCGAACTCATATATCTCACATGATCCCTCCTTTCAGGACTTTGAGCATGATATAAACAACCGGCGCGACGAACAACAGTCCATCTATTCTATCGAGCATTCCTCCATGACCGGGTAAGACACTTCCGGAATCCTTCAAACCGAAAGATCTTTTTATAGCGGATTCGAAGATGTCTCCCAAAGTTCCCATAACCGAGACGATCAATGAGAAGAAGAGAAGTTCTTGGTAAGATATGACCCAGCTCTTGAAAAAATTTTCGGCTATTATTTTGTAAATCACGGAAAAAGCTAAAGTCCCAAGAAATCCTCCCAGAACACCTTCCAAACTCTTTTTAGGACTGTATTTTGGAGAGATCCTGATTCTTCCAAATTTCATGCCAGTGAAGTACGCGGAAGTATCGAAGATCCAGACAGCCGTTAGTGTGAGAAGAGCGTTGGCTGCCCCAAACTCTTTGTAAATGGGCATGAAAAATGAAAGAGCACCTGAAACGTATACCAAACCGAATATAGGGTAGACAATCCTATCGAGAATAATTGAAGTGTCTTTGATATAGATTATCGTTACCACTGAACTGATCAGAAAAAGGGACAATATCACGATGTAAGGTTCCTTTAAAAAAAACAAACCGTAAAGTATCGGATAGGAAACCAACAATCCCAGGTAGAAAAACCTCATGTAATCTTTGAACTTCATGGTGAGGAGTTCATATCCTGCAAGAAGAACAACAGTTGAGACGAGTCCTACAAGGCTTTTGTAACTGATAAAACACAGAACAACGAATGGAAATATAGAAAAAGCGGTTATCAAACGTGTTTTCAGATCATCTTTCATGTTACCCCCCCAAATCTTCTTTCCCTTTTCGAATAGTCCTCCAGGGCCTTTATGAAATCATCTTTTGTGAAATCCGGCCAAAGCTTCTCTGTGAAATAGAGCTCGCTGTACGCGGATTGCCAGAGGAGAAAGTTACTCAATCTCATCTCACCAGATGTTCTTATTATCAAATCCGGATCTGGGACATCTGGCAAGTACAGGTACTTCCTAAAGCCTTCTTCGTTTACTTCGGTTACCCCTTCTCTTAAGATCCTCTCGACAGCATCTACGATCTCCGCTCTTCCTCCATAGTTTAGAGCAATTATGAGATTCAATCCATCGTTTGACTTTGTCATCTCTTCCGCTTCTCTACACTTATTTTTCAATTTCTCTGGAAGATCTTCCAATCTACCCATGAATCTGAGTCTTACGTTTTCTTTGATGAGTTCCGGCACCTTGGTTTCGAGCTTTTCAACAAGGAGCGAGAACAGAAATTCTACTTCTTCCTTTGGCCTCCTCCAGTTCTCCGTTGAAAAGGTGTAGAGAGTTAAGTATTTTATCCCAAACTCTGCAGACCACCTAACAACGTTCTCCACAACTTCTGCGCCTTTTCTGTGCCCTTCTACCCTTGGTAGTCCCTTTCTCCTGGCCCATCTACCATTTCCATCCATTATTATCGCAACGTGATTTGGAACTCTCATCAGAATTCCATGATCTCCTTTTCTTTCTTCTCGAAGAGTTCATCCAGCTTTTCTATATAATCATCTGTTAGCTTTTGAAGTTCCTTTTCCAGTCTTCTAGCATCATCTTCGGGTATCTTGCCATCTTTTTCCATGTCTTTTATTTTCTTCATGCCATCCCTTCTTATATTCCTCACCGCTATTTTCCCTTCTTCAACGATCTCTTTAGCTTTTTTGACCCATTTTTGCCTTTGTTCCATCGTGGGTGTCGGGAAAATGAGCTTTATAACGTTCCCATCATTCATTGGATTCAAACCCAGATCGGATGCAAGGATTGCTTTCTCCATAGCCGAGAGAGTACTCTTATCCCAAGGTTTTATTATCAAAGCCCTCTCTTCCGCGATACTTATCGTAGCCAACTGATTTATCGGTGTAGGAACTCCATAATAATCAACTTTTATCTCTTCCAATATTGCAGGAGACGGCCTTCCCGTTCTCATCTTTTTAAGATCATCTTCGATTTTTGAAAGACTTTTCTTCATCCTCTGCTCAGCTTCTTTAAGTATTGGATGTTTCATAGCTCCCCCTCCCTTTTTACTGTGATTCTCCAAAGATTATACTATACTCCTGTTAAGAAGCTAATATAGCTTTTCCAACTGCTCGGGAGGTGCAGGATTCTTCACACACCCTCCACAATCTTTCTGAGGAAAAATCCAACGAAATAAGCTACCAGAGCTGAGATACTCCCTATCACCAACATTTCAAATCCACCTTTCCACCATTTCACTCCCGTTACCATTTCTCTCAGAGCTCCCACCAGGAATAGGGTTATTCCTGTCATGACGGAAGCTATCAGGAACTGATTGGTAGCAAAAAAGGGAATGAAGTAGGACAGGATGTAAGCTAGAAGCGGTATGAAACCTGCTATGGCGAATGATAAGAAAGTAACGAAAGCACTTTTAAACGGCGACTGGTTATCCTCGGGTAATATTCCAAGTTCATCTTTCATCATGGTTTCAACCCAGAAATCCTTGTTGTTCTTCAGAACTTCCATTATCTTGTCTATATCCTCTTCTTTCAAACCTTTTCTTTTATATATCTCCCTCATCTCCAATTCCTCAGCCTCGGGGAAATTTTCCACTTCCCACTCTTCTCTCTTCCATTCTGATCTTTCGTAATCGACCCTCGATTTCGTCGACAGGTAATCTCCCACGGCCATCGAAAAACCATCTGCCAGTAAATTCGCAAGTCCAAGTATCAGTACTATCTTTGGACTCAAAGATGCACCGGCAACACCTGCCACAACTGCAAACGTTGTTATTATCCCATCGGTGGCACCATAGACAGCGGGTTCTATGTATCTTCCAGCTTCCGTCTTGTGCCATGGTTCCTCTTTTATGGCCTCATCCTCATGTGCTCTCCTGGCTTCTTCTATGTTTCCTTCTAAAAAAGCCTTTCTTGCTCTTTCAATCCTTGCCATGGTATCCCTCCAAAAACATGAATTTTTAATACAATTTTACACGCTCTTTGACATGATACAGAAAACGTATGTGAAAAGATGACCTCATCGCTGCTATACTCTATAGATGGAGGTGATAGCATTGAAAATATACATTTCAGTCGATATGGAAGGGCTTGCTGGAATACACAGGTGGAAAGATGTATCAGAGAATGAGAAATTTTACAAGATGGCACTTTTAGAGGAACAACTCAGATGGCTGCTGGAAGGAATTATTGAATCTGGGGTGGACGTTGAAAAAGTAACGGTAGTCGATTCTCACGCACTCGGATCGAACATACCTTACAGAATCACGAGTATCGATGAGAGGATAGAGCTTGTGAGCGGTTCTCCAAGGAAAAAATACATGATGGCCAATTTGGATGAAACGTACGACAGGGTGATATTCTTCGGATACCATGCTGGTGTTGGGAATATGGGCGGAATAATGGATCATACTTATTCGAGTTCTCTCATCTACAACATAACGATAAATGGTAAAAAGATGTGCGAAGCTCTTATAAACGCTGGATATGCGGGATATCTGAATGTCCCCATATGTATGATCGTTGGGGATGAAGCACTTCTGAATGAAGTAAAAGAAGAGCTGGAAGGTGCTATCATGGTCGCAACGAAAAAGGGTATTGGAAGATATTCTGCCGTCATGAAATCATCAAAAGTGTTGGAGAAGGAGATAAAGGAAGGTGTCAAAAAAGCTCTGGAAATACCGAGAGAATCTTTACCATTGTACAGGTTTGAACCTCCGATAGAACTTGTCATAGAATTTCTGAACACAGCATTTGCAGATACCGTTGAGATACTTCCTTTTGTCGATAGAGTTGATGGAAGGACCATACGCTTCGTTCACGATGACTTCTCCGTCGTTTTCGATATGATCCTTTCCATAGTTCACATGGCGTATATCGTCAGATACATGTAAGGGGTGAAAGGATGTTGAAAAGTTTCGAGGAATTGGTGGATAAGGTCAGAGAAAAGGGTTTGAAAAAAATAGTCCTTGCAGGTGCGGAAGATTTCGAAGCTTTGAAAGCGATAACAAGAGCCCATAGAGAAGGACTATGCGATGCGATCCTAGTTGGTAAGGAAGATGAGGTAAGGAAAAATCTGAAGAGTTTAAAAGCAGATTTTGAGATAGTTAAAACGCGTTCAGAAAACGAAACAGCAGAGGTTTCTGTAAGGCTCGTATCCTCTGGAAAAGCAGACCTTTTAATGAAAGGTCTTATAAAGACCTCCACCCTTTTGAAAGCAGTTCTGAACAAAGAATGGGGACTGAGAACAGAGAGACTCCTTTCCCATGTAGTTTTGATGGAGATCCCAGGTTTTGATAGACTCCTCTTCCTAACTGATGGAGGGATGGTTATAAGACCAAGTCTTGAAGAGAAGGTTCAGATAATAATGAATGCCGTTGATCTTGCAAAAAGACTTGGATACGAAAAACCCAAAGTTGCTTTGATAACGGCTGTTGAGACTGTGAATGAGAAAATGCCAGAGACTGTAGAAGCTTCCATCATCGCCAAAATGGCTGAAAGGGGACAGATAAAAGGTTGCATAATAGATGGTCCTTTGGGGTTCGACAACGCAGTGAGTACTTTCGCAGCCCGTGTAAAAGGTATAAAAAGTGATGTTGCAGGAATTGCCGATATACTGGTTGTCCCAGACATACACTCTGGAAACTTCCTTGGAAAGAGTGTTGTCTACTTTGCAAAGGGAAGGATAGCAGGTGTTGTGGTTGGAGCGAGAAAACCCGTGGTCATAGTCTCCAGAGCCGATACAGAGGAATCGAAGTTTTATTCGGTTATTCTGGGGATAGCAGTCTCCTGAGGAGGTGAACGATTTGAGAGTTATAATAATAGTTCTTGATAGTGTAGGGATAGGAGCCATGCCCGATGCTGCCGAGTATGGAGATGAGGGAAGTAACACTCTGGTGAACACGGCGAAAGCTGTTGGAGGATTGAACCTTCCGAACATGGCAGAATTGGGTCTTGGAAGACTTGCAGATATCCCTGGTGTTGAAAAGGTCGATCCTTCCGACGGTTCCTTCGGAATAATGATGGAGAAAAGCCCAGGAAAGGATTCAACGACGGGTCACTGGGAATTGGCAGGTGTTGTTTTAAAGAAACCATTCGATATATTCCCGAATGGTTTCCCAAAAGATTTGATAGAAGAATTCGAAAGGAGAACGGGAAGAAGGGTCATAGGAAACAAACCAGCTTCTGGAACGGAAATAATAAAGGAACTCGGGCCAGAGCATGAACGAACAGGTGCACTCATCGTTTACACATCAGCTGATAGTGTTTTTCAGATTGCTGCAAAGAAAGATGTGATTCCTTTAGAAGAGCTTTACAGGTATTGTGAGATAGCTCGCAAACTAATAGACGAGATGGGGTACAAAATAGCAAGAGTGATAGCAAGACCATTCATCGGTGAGTGGCCAAATTACGTTAGGACCCCTGAGAGAAAGGATTACTCTCTGGAACCGGAAGATGAAACGTTGCTTGATAGATTGATCGAAAACGGTATACCAGTTTATGCCGTTGGTAAGATAAAGGATCTTTTTGCAGGAAGAGGAATAACGGAGAGTATAAAGACGAAGGATAACAACGATGGCGTGGATAAAACGATTAAAATGATGAAGGAAAAAAAGGAAAAATCATTGATTTTCACAAACCTAGTGGATTTCGACATGAAATACGGCCACAGAAACAACTACGTCGCTTATGCTAAGGCGCTTGAGGAGTTCGATGAAAGGCTCCCCGAGATCATGGCAGTCATGGAAAAGGATGACATCCTTTTCATAACCGCTGACCATGGATGTGATCCAACAACTCCATCCACGGATCATTCAAGGGAGATGGTACCCCTTTTAATCTATGGAGAAAACATAAAAAAGAACGTTAACGTCGGTATCAGAGAAAGCTTTGCAGACCTTGGACAAACCGTTGCAGATATCTTCGAAGTCGGCTCTTTGAAAAACGGTGTGTCCTTTAAGAATCTGATCCTGGAGTGAGCTGAAGTCATGGAGTATCTGGATGCTCTGAAAAGACTCTACGTGGAAAGACCCCATGGTAAGGTTAAATTGGGTTTGTACAGAATAAGGGAGCTCCTTGAAAGGCTAGGTAACCCTCATAAGAATTACCCCGTTATTCATATAACTGGAACGAATGGGAAAGGATCAGCCTCAAGAATCGTTCAGGCGATCCTCACCGAGTCTGGAAAGAAAGCGGGCTTGTATACTTCCCCACACCTTTACACTTTCAGAGAGCGCATATCTATAGATAACGAGATGATAACCGAAGAAGAAGTGGTGAATTTATTCACAGAAATAAATCCTCACGCGAAAAGGATGGACGATAAGGGAGAGGAATTTTCCCCTAGTTTTTTTGAATTCGTAACTGCGATGGCTTTTCTCTATTTCAAAGAAAAGAGAGTGGATGTAGCCGTTGTTGAAGTGGGTCTTGGTGGAAGATACGATGCCACCAACGTTGTAAATCCTTTAGTCACTTCCATCACAACAGTTGACCTTGATCACACGATGACACTTGGTAATACCTTAAGGCAGATAGCATACGAAAAAGCTGGGATAATAAAGGAAAATGTCCCGGTAGTTGTAGGGGAGGAAAAAAAGGATCCTCTTGAAGTGATACAGAAGATAGCAGAGGAGAAAAATGCAGACGTGTTTTTGTTCAACAGAGATTTCAGATATTCTGAAAAGGCGCTGAGGCTCAACGAGAACCATTTCGATTATTTCGGAAAGAACATGTTGAATGACCTTGTACTCTCTTTGAACGGAAAGCATCAATTGAGAAACGCTTCGATATCTTTGAAGATAGTAGAAGAGGTTGAGAATGAACTTGAGGAAGTTTCAGTGAGAAGAGGCCTCATGAATGTGAAAAATCCGGGAAGATTCGAAGTTTTCAAAAGAGATGGGAAAACGATCGTTCTCGACGGAGCCCATAATCCTGCAGGAGCAAAAGCTCTGGTGGAAAGCCTTAAGATATATTTCCCAGAGGGAAGAATGATAGGTGTTATAGGCATACTGGATGACAAAGATAGAGAGAGCATGATGAATCATTTCAAAGATGTGCTAGGGAAAGTCATAATAACAAGACCAAAGTCTGAAAGGGCCAAAGATATGGAAGAGTTGATCGAAATAGCGAAAAAGTATATCCAGGAAGTCTCTTTCATTGAGGAACCTTTGGAAGCTTTGGAAAGAGCTTTTGAAGAGGAAGAAGATGTGATAGTTGTTGCGGGATCCCTGTATCTAATAGGAGAGGTAGAGGAGTACCTTGTTGAAGGTAAGCTCGGTGAGGAGTGGAATGTATGGTTGGGGCGCTGAGAGGAAAGCTCTTGAAAAAGGAAGGAACCAAAGCTTACATAGATGTAAACGGCATAGTATTTGAAGTCAACTGTGATCTCTTCTCTCTGGATGAATTCGAGGAAGGGAAGGATGTGTTTGTTCATACTCTTATACTGATGAACCAAGATGAGATGAGTCTTTTTGGTTTTTCAAACGAAGAGAGAAAATTCTTGTTTCAAAAGCTCATCAAAGTTTCCAAGTTGGGTCCTAAAACCGCTTTGAAGATCTTATCAAATTCAGATGTTTCAGAAATAGCTTCTCTCATAGTATCTGGTGATGTTGAAAAGCTTTCCAGGATACCAGGTGTAGGGAGAAAAACCGCTGAAAGAATAGTGGCGGAATTGAAGGATCAGGTTAAGGAGATCGCCTCCGAGAAGGTCATGGGGATAATGGAGGCTATAGAAGCTCTGACAGCTCTTGGATATCCAGAGAGTGTCGCTAGAAAATGCGTCAGAAAAGTAGCAAAACCCGGGATGGAAGTTTCAGAGATAATAAGAAATGCTTTGAAGGAGATGGCGAAGTTGTGAAACTCATTGCGGGAGGTCCTGGGATACAGGGTCTTGTTGTTGTACCCTTCTTGAGAGTTTTCGATGGAAAACTTCTAACCAATGGGCTGGGAGGCTTTTTTGCCATACTCAAAGAAAAACTGGGGGAAGAAACGGCTCTGAATAGAACTTTGAAATTCATCAAAAGATTTGAGAAAACGCTGAAAGTAATGGACAGATGTGGCATCTGCGATGAAAAAATACCTCGATGGAGAGTCAAGATGATAGCTTATAAATATTGCGTGATGTGGGCAGGGAAACTTTATCTGAATCTATGGGAAGAGATGGAAGATCTGTTGGAAGGTTTACATGGTGACACAGAAATAGAAGTGGAGGTTTTAGATCTTGAAGAAGGGAGTGTCAAGTTGCTGGAAGGTGACGTAAGAAAGAAAGCGAGAGGATGTGTGGCTTTTCTAGGGCTCTTCCCTCCTTTGGATGGACGATACATAACAACGACTTACTATTCTCAAATCCCTATCACATTCGCTCAAAAAGGCGATGTTGTTCTTCTAAACCTCAGTGATCCTTCAAAATGTGATGTAAAAGTAGCGGATGAGGTTTTAACACAGGTCTCAGAAATCAGGTCTCATTATCTGGTGAAAAGAATCATTGCAGAAAGATCCCTTAAAGTGATAAAGACTCCTACTTTCTCATGGAAATACCTGAAGAATCTGGAAGAGCATTTCAAAGAGTATGAAAAGATCTTCATGTCTCATTTTGAAGATGAAAAGGCCCCCATCTAGGGGGCCTCAAACGTCCTTCATATGCTGCATAACCTTTTCTTTTTTCGCGATGAAAACACCTATAGCGTAATCACCTACACCGCCTATCCATATGAGGGAGTCTTCATACATCAACAATCCATCTCCGAAGATGACCAACGCTCTGTCTCCATATTCCTCTACCAACCCTTCTGGTTCTAAAATGTAATCGGTCGTTCCAAGAAGGCACCCTTTTTCGTCGACGATTGCGAGGCCGTTTCTGTAAGACAGATCCTTTTTCAAAACGGCGTGCCAGCCCACAAAGTATTCTCCTTCACTTATCTTCACGGTGTTGGTGGACCATCCAGTTTTGGTTTCCCATTCTTCAAAAGGAAAAACGGGTTCCAAGGATTCAAGGGGTATTGTAAGTTCCTCTAAATTCGCTTCACATCGCCATCCCATCATGATATCGTCTATATGAGGTCTTGTAAGGAGAATCCCTTTACTTCCTTCCAAGCGTACGAAAGCACTGTCTTTGCTTGATTTGGGGATGTACGTTTCATCCTCGTGGACGATTTTAAAAAAGCCTTTTTTCTTCAAAACCCATTTTTTATCGAATATGGAGATTGCAAGAACATCTCTATGAACCATGTTATGATCGATGTAACCCTTTCCTGTGTATAAAAAGATGATATTCTCGTTTACGAAAACTCTGGGATCTTCACATCCCAGAAATTCCCAGATTTCTTTTGGCCACAGCATGATTTCGATCTCTATTGGTTTTTTAAAACTCCCTTCTAAAAGCTCCTCAATGGATATCTTGAAAAAACCTATCGATGAAGTGTAGTTGTAGTAGTCAAATACAAGCCGTGGGAATACGTAGACTTCTCTTCCTAACAGCAGAGCAGCTGGATTGAAAACGGCGACAGGTTTTCTTGGGTAATTCGTCACAACAAAATCCTCTGGAGAGATGATGTATCTCCTCTCGAAAACGCTGATACTTTTCTCACGTCTCAAACGTTTATTTTTCTCCAAGAAATTCCTCAGTTTATCCCTTAGAATTTCCTCTATCAAACTTTTTCACCTCTCCTTACACCATTTCAGAACATCATCTACATTCACTGTGGCAAGTGCAATGTGGTTGTCTGCTGCCCCGTAGTAAACATAATATTTTCCTTTATATTCGATCATGGCATCGCTGAAGACAACGTTGGGAACACCTCCGAATATCTCCCATTCCTCTTCTGGTTCTAAAATCGGTTCTTCACTCCTTTTCAAAACTTTAGTGGGATCTTTGAGATCGAGGAGCATGAATCCAAGTCTGTAGATTGGTCTTACAGAATCCTCAACACCGTGGTAAAGCAACAGCCATCCATACTCAGTTTTGATGGGAGGAGCACCTGCTCCAATTTTTAAGTTATCCCAGTAGCCCTTCCTGGGGCTTGCAATCTTTACGAAATCTCCCCAGTGAATCAGATCGTCTGAAAAGGCAAGCCATATATCAGGGGGAATTCTGTGAAGCATAACATACCTCCCATTTATTTTCTCTGGAAAGAGAGCAGCATCCTTGTTATCTACATCGGGTATGACGATACCGTATCTCCTCCACGTTATGAAGTTTTTAGTCGAAGCCATAGCCACACGTACTTTACCAGGAGAGTAAGCAGTATAGAGCATGTAATATTCCCCATCCAGATACGTGATCCTTGGGTCTTCAACTCCTAAAAGCTCATCCTGTGTCTTGGGGGTGAACACGGGATTTTCCAACCTGTTGAAGTGTATTCCGTCTGTGCTCACAGCGTATCCCATCCTCGATACCATGTCTTCTCCTTGGGCTCTGTAGACCATATGAAAGAGCTCTCCATCAAAAACCACAGCACAGTTGAACACGAATCTACTCTCCCATGCATGATTTGGATTGGGTGATAAAATGGGATTGAATGGGTACCTTTCAAGTTTCAATTCCACAGCTTCTCCCTCCCTTGCTGAGTACATTTCTGTTTAGAGCCTCTCAGATATTTCCAGATTGAACAGTTTCTGAAAGAGTATTTGAATCCAAGGTGAAATGTTTAAACACATTCATTCATACGCTAAGAGATTTTCGAATATCTGTAATAGCTCTAAGGATATCTTTTCAGGATGATGACTCGACCAGAATTTTTCTTGCTTTTTGAGAACATCGCTTCTTTTGGCATCATCGTTGAGAAGTTTTTCGATTTTCGTGAACATCTCCTTTTCATCTTTGTACGTTTCTAAATTGCCATTGAAAATCCTGAAATATTCGTTGCTTCTGGCAAGTATCGGTGTTCCCCAACCGATTATCTGAAATGCTGTGGAAGAGAGGACCGCACCTTTTCCACTTTTTGCCTTTCCTTTATCCAATATGATCAAATCACTTGCCATTACGTACTCGGCTCTTTTCTTCCACGATGAGATTTCCACTCTTATCTCATCGTACGATTCGTTGTATTTCATCTTCAAAATTCTATCGATTTCTTCCTTATCTTTCTCTGTATAAACCAAAGCAACGAGAAAAGTGTCCTTGTGCTTCTTCCTGTATTCTTTAAGTACATCAAAAGGATCGATGAAGTCGTATTCACCGAAAAGGATTATTATCTTTTTATCCCTTGGGAATTTAAGTTTAATTCTAAGATCCTCTTTACTCTCTTTTACAGCGATCTTTGGATAAACTGGAAATTCCACAAGATATATTTTCTCTTCTGGATAATAACTCTTCATGAATTCAACCTGTTCAGGTAAGAAATTCACGATGGCATCCCAATCAAATTTCCAAAATATACTGTTTTTTGGTTTTGGAATGTTATCATGGTTTATCAGAACCGTTTTTGCTTTTTCCTTTATCTTCGGAAATATCTCGAGAAGTTGTTGCATCGACAGCATTCCCAAATCCTCGGCGACAAACACGTTGTATCCTTCCTCAAGAGCCAAAATTATGGGCTTTATATTCAGTGGGGGAAGATTTTTGAACTTTTTCCCTTGAAGCGTGTAGCATCTTTCAACGAATTCTTCATCTTCAACATTCAGATTGAAACCGTGTGGTGTTTCCCTGTAATGTGTTAGAACTTTTATCCTATAGCCATTCTCCACCAACCAGTTCACCACTGGAGTTGCATGCCTTGTTACCCCTCCGTCTGTATTCCATGAGCTCATGAAAATGATTCCTTTTATCTTATCCATCTTCCCCATACCTTACCTCCTCTTCCGGTGATGTCTTTTGAGTATCCTAAACAACGAGAATACTATTAAGAACGAAAGTATTGAAAGTGATATAAGGATTATCGGGGATTCAGGTGATTTTAACCCAAGGAAGATAAGAGAATATATTCCAAGAGCTACAAGGAATATCGATACAAAGAAAACGTAAAAATCTATGTACATCATTCAACACTCTCCAGTTCCCAGGTTGGAAGTTTCCCTGCTTTATGACACGCAACCCTATGCTCGCTGTCCTCACCCACCTTCAGAAGTTTAGGTTTCTCGGTCCAGCATTTATCATCAACGAAAGGGCAAAAGAAAGCATATCTACATCCAGATATTCTCATGATTTCACTTTCCCAAACTTCTTTTTGTATGTTGTACTTCGGCAAAAGTTCTCTCTTCATAATAGCGAGCTTCTTGTCTGCAACAGGAGATGCTAGGATTAAAGAGCGAGTGTAAGGATGCATCGGATTTCCTATTACCGATTCCGGGGAACCGATTTCAACGATTCTACCTCTCAGCATGACTGCGATTCTTCCGCCATTGTGGGAAAAGTACCGCGCAACTCCTATATCATGCGATATCATTACTATCGTAATTCCTGTTCTTTCATTCAATTCTATGAGGAGTTTCACAATCGCAGCTCTGAAGGACATATCTATCATACTGACTATTTCATCAGCCAGTATTATTTCAGGTTTTGGGATCAACGCACGTGCGATCGCAAGTCGTTGAAGTCCCCCTCCTGAAAGATGGCGGGGGTATTTGTTGAAAAAAAACTCCGGTGGAACTATGCCAACAGATTTTAAAAGTTCTGCCACCCTCTCTTCAAGTGATTCGATGTTATCTTCATGCCTTTTCAGAGGATCTGCAAGGACATCAAAAATTGTCCGAGATGGATTTATCGAAGCGTAAGGATTTTGATGAATGTATTGAACTTTCGGTCTTAATTTTCTGAATTCACGTGATTTCAACTTCGTTATATCTTCTCCGAACCAGATCACGGCCCCTTCGGTTGGTACATCAAGACCGGCGGCTATCCTAGCGAGTGTCGTCTTTCCCGATCCACTCTCCCCTATTATAGACAATCTCTCACCTTTTAATACGTTCAGATCTATATTTTCGAGAGCGTAGAAAGGGAATGACTTTTTGAAAAATCTTCTCTTCACAAAAACTTTGCTGACATTCTTAAGGGACATGACGATCTCATTCTTCATACAGCCAGCACCTCACATAGTGATCTTCATCTACTTTGAAAAGAGGAGGAGATTCTTTGGAACATCTATCCATCTTGAAAGGACACCTTGGATGAAAAACGCACCCTTTTGGAGGATTCAAAAGACTTGGCGGTTCTCCAGGAATCGGCTTTATCTTTTCAACGCTTCCAACAACCAGCATCAGAGACGAAACCAGCGCTTTGGTATATGGATGTTTTGGATCACCTATCACATCCTCTGTTCTTCCTCTCTCCATGAGATTTCCTCCGTATATGACACCCATGTAATCTGCCAATTCGGCTGCAACTGGAAGATCGTGTGTGACGAATATCATGGTTATTTTCAATTTGCTGTGAATTTCATCTAGGACTCTTATCAACCTCGCCTGAGTTAAAACGTCCAAAGCGGAAGTTGGTTCATCGAGTATCAAAATTCTTGGATCGAACAACAAAGATAGCGCAATCAACGTTCTCTGTCTCATTCCACCCGATAACTCGTGTGGAAAGGATCTCAGGACTCTGTCTCCATCTAACCCCATCATATCCAAAAGGTTCGATGCTTTATCCCAGATCTCTTTAATTTTCCAGTTGTATCCATGGTCTTCAACCGTATCCACGAAGTGATCAAAGACCCTTATCGTCGGATTGAGTGCGTTTTGAACCGCTTGAGGCACAAGTGCGATTTCACTCCACCTCAGTTTTCTCAACTCTTCTTCTTTTATCTCCATCAAGTTTACGTAATCTCCATTATTTCTTCTGTAATAAACGTTGCCACCGATTATCCTTCCATTTGGAGGCAGGGATCTTGTCATCGCTTCGAGTATCGTGGATTTCCCAGATGCACTCTCACCCACTATGGCGGTTATGCTTCCTTCTTCCATATCCAGATTGATGTCCACAGCCGCTTTTATACTACCTTCTCTGACCAGATAAATTGCACTTAAATTCTCTATTCTTAGGATCTTGGAGTCATTCAAACTTTTCCCCTCCGTGTTATTCGTAAGTTCTCAATTTTGGATTGAATATTTCTTCAACGCCATAGGATAGTAGAGTACATCCTATGAGCATTAAAACTATAAAGAATATTATTGACAGTGGGTAATGTATAGCAAAAGGAAGATATATGGAACCAGTTTGCGTGACGGCTATGTTCAGCATGGCTCCCCAATGGCATGGGTTGAACTTCAAAAGGCCTAGAAACATCAAACCCTGACTGGCTCCTACAGAGTATTTGATCATGTTCACAAATTGCATGAATATATAGGGCATGAGGTGAGGTGTTATCTCCTTGAAGATTATGTGCGGTTTTGGCATCTCCAAAAGCTCGGCAGCTTCGACGAATTCCATGGACCTTATCGAATAAACTCTTGCTCTTATCATCTTCGCAGGGCCTGCCCACATCCATATGGACATGAGAAAGGCTGCGAAAACTATACTGACGTTTTTGAATATAGCTGCCATCAACAACATTGCTGGAAACGATGGGACAGTCATGAAAACATCTATTATACCGTTTACCACCCTTCCAAAGATTCCTTTGAGATACCCGGCTGTTATTCCTATCGATACTGCCATCAGAATAGCAAAGATACTTGGAAGAAACGCTAGAACCAAAACACTCCAAGTTCCATGCACTATCTGAGCGAATATGTCTATGCCGAAATAGTCGGTTCCAAGTATGTGTTCTTTCGATGGGGGGAGAAATCTTTTACTGATATCGCTTTCCATGTTCAATGGAACGATCAGTGGTCCAAATATACCCATGATGAAAAATCCAGTTAGTATTATTAAACCCAGTAACGATTTTCTGTTCATGAGCACAGGACGTACGTACGTTGTATAAACTTTTTTAAGTTTTTTCCTGCCATCACCTTTGTTTCTACCTTTTTCCATACTCACTTCCATGCTCATCTCTCCCTAGCTCTTGGATCCACAAGAGGATATATGAGTTCTATGAAGAACATGGCGATCAAAACCGCAAGAATTTGAACAGTGAAAAGGCCTACAATCAATGGATAATCCCTCATTCCAAGAGCTGTTCCAAATTGATAACCTATCCCTGGATATCTAAAGATAGTTTCGGCAAGAGTAGCTCCTCCGAATAGAAAACCAACGGATGCCGCTAGATTGGTTATTAAGGGTAGTATAGCAGGCTTTCTCACGTATTTTCTGGATATTGTCTTGTTTTTCAGGCCTCTCATAACTGCGAAGTTGACGAAATCTTCCTGTATCACCGAAACAGCAGAATTTCTCATCCCCAGAATGTATATAGCTATATTTTCAGCAGATAAAGCTATCACTGGTCCTATGGCGTGATACAGAACACTTCCTATGAATTCAGGTGTGAAACCAGGATCTATCCACTCGGAATAGGCTCCTCCAAGTGGTATTAATTTGAACTTGACTCCCAAAAAGATCAATATGAATACCGCCATGACGAAACTTGGAAAGGAGCTAAGCACTATTCCGAGTGAAAAGATCGAGGTGTCGGACGCCTTTCCTCTTTTCCAAGCGGCATGAGATCCAAGATATATACCTATCATGTATGCTAGGAAAAGAGAAATTGAGCCTATGAATATAGTCCAAGGGATGGACTTTGCAACGATTTTATTTATGCTTTCCCTGTAAACTATGGATTCACCCAGGTTTCCTTTCAAAAGATTGGCGAAGTATTCAACATATCTTATCCAAATAGGCTTGGTTGGATCCCATGCTAAACTTTCCTGGGCCATCTTGTATGCTTCCTCAAACTTTATGTTCCACTGTTGCATGTACATCGTGGCGAGGACATAAGCTGGATCACCTGGCATGAGGTGGACCAAAATGAATGTCAAAGATAAAGCGGCCCAGACGAACAAAATAAAAATTCCGAATTTTTTCAGGACGTGTTTTAAACTCATTCTTCACCACCCAGTTCCAATTCATTTTGAGGAAACAATGGGAGGTAGCGCGAGCTACCTCCCATTCAGAGTGGTTATTTAACAGGTTTCAATTGACCGGTGCTGAGCATGTAAACGTAGAATCTTTCGATTCCTCCAGGACAGAGCGTCCAAAGTGGGCTCTTGGGATCAGGCCATCCAGTTACTCTTGTGCCGTCGTTGTAGTAAATCATGATTCTCTTTTCAAGGAACGGTATGAAGACGAGGTTTTCGTTGGTTATGTACGCAAGTTTTTCAACTATTTCTTTGGCTTTTTCTTTACTCGTTTGATAGATCAATTCCCTTGCAAGTTTCCTAGGATTCAGTGGTCCCCATGGTGTATCGTAGTTTTTATCTGCTGGGAACTCCGTTACATTCGCTATATATCCGTTTTCTCCATAAATTCTGTCATATCCTGCCCAAGGTTCACCAGCACCCCACCAAGCCGCTCCAAATTCTATTGCCACATCGAATTCTCCTCCTCTGAGCCTCGTTCCGTATATCTCGTTTGGTATCAATTCAGCTTCTGCTTTGAAACCGAACTTCTTGTACTGCTCAGCTATTTCTTTTGCCGCCATGACCCAATCGCTTGAACCTGCAGGCGCTGCGATCTTGAATTCTACCAGTTCACCGTCTGGTGTTCTCCAGAAACCATCTGCTCCTTTGGTGTAACCAGCTGATTTCAGGATTTCTTCAGCTTTCTTTGGATCATATGGATATTTTGTCAGTTTGGAAAGAAGTTCATCTGAAAGCCAAGTTTTTTCGAATGTTTTGAGAATTCCGTGAGCGTAGACGTCTTCATCTGCTCCGTAAGGATAGCATATCTCTCTCACCTTTTTCCTGTTGAGAGCGTATACCATCGCTTTTCTGAGATTTATATCCTGGAACAGCTTTTTCCTGAAATTGAATGCTACAACGAATTCTCCAAGATCGGATGGAAGTGCGAGTTTTATATTCGGGTTGGTCTTCATGATCTGTTCTGCTATCTCTCTTGTGGATGCAGCATGGTTTCCATCCAGTTTACCTTGCATGAGCATGGCCCAGCACGCTTCGTTGGAAGACCATCTGTAAACTACCACTTTGGGAACAAGAGTCGTCTTAGCGAGGAAATGATACGGATTCTTCTCGAATATCATGACATCTTGTCTGATCCTAGTTGGAACGTACGCGCCATCGCAAACGAGTTTTCCAAGTTCTTCCCAAGGTTTGAACTTCTGAAGTTCATCTCCCAGAATGTCTAACTTTTCAGATAGCTTCTCATTCAGTTCATCTGGTACGCTCTTTCCTTCCGATGTGTACGAGTATATCTCGTCTCTAATCTTTGCTACTTCTTTAGCTTTGTCGAGGAACTTTCCATACAAGCTCTTGGGAGCAAGGCTCAGTGCGACATCTGTCAGTATCCGCAATTTTTGAGGTGGTGTCATTTCTCTCTTCGTCACGAACAAAACTGTCTTATCATCGACTTTACCGACTTCATAGATGAACGCCCAGCTGTTCCACATGGCTTTTGTCAGATAGTAACCCGTTATTATGTCATCTGCAGTTACATCTTCACCGTTACTCCACTTCGCATCGTCTCTTATTTTGACTTTCATAACGTTTCCAAAAGCTTCCCATTCCTCAGCCAACCTTGGTAACCATTCACCGCTTCCAGGAACGTAATAAGCGAATGGTTCATTGGAGAGCCACCAAGCTACACCCACGCCTCCTGGTAGGAAAGGATTTCCATGGTAGGGATAAGGCCATCCCGCTGCGATGTTGAATGTTACTTCACCAGCGTAGGCCACACCAGCCATTACCAAAACAGCTAGTAAAACTACCACCAATCGACGCATTTTAACACCCCCTGTTTATGAAAGTAACCCCTTGGTTGCAGAATTCATTTCGTACTCTTTCTTTTTATAAATTGAGTGAAAACGAGCGTTCGAACGGGATGAATGATTGTCTTTGTTAAAAGTTCATGTAAACGCTTACATGCCAACGCTCCCATTTCATATTTGAAAACTCTCAATGTCGTAAGAGGTGGATCAAAGCTTGCGGCGTCTACTATATCATCGAATCCTATGACCGATACATCCTCAGGTATCCTCAATCCCAATTCTTTCAACCTTTTCATAACCCATAAAGCAATGGTATCGTTTGAAGTGAATATAGCTTCAGGCTTTCCATAAGATTTCAACATTATGTCCACTATTCTTCCTGTACCCTCTTCAGTATCATCACATTCATAAAATCTCGGCATCAGACCAGCTTTTTCCATGGCATCTTTGTAACCTTCGTATCTACTTTTAAATCCATACGGCTTAAGAGGTCCATGAATATGAACGATCCTTTTGAATCCTTTTTTGATAAGGTAATTAACAGCATAAAGTGCTCCATCGTAGCCATCACTTATCACGCAATCCACTCTTTCTCCAGGTATGTAATGATCAACAAGAACAAAAGGTTTCTTCAACGCTTTAACCTCTTTAACAATATCCTTTGTTATATCACCACCTACGAAGATAAAACCATCGGATGAATCATATTCAAAATCTTCTAATTTTTTTAAAGTAATTTTCATTCCGAGTTTTTCGCAATTTTCCTCTATAGACTTGAAAATCACACTATAAAACTCACCAACAATTCTTTTCTGAAGAGGTTTAAGGATTCTTTCACTAGCATAAACAGTGATTTGATAGGTTTTCTTTTTTGAAGCAAGAATTTTCGCTGAAATCTCTGGTTTGTATCTCAGCTCTTCTATAGCTCTCCAAACCTTGTATCTCGTTTGTTCTGAAACATATCCGGAGCCGTTTATGACCCTTGATACAGTTGCTATAGAAACCCCTGCAAGCTTTGCGACGTCTTTCACAGTAGGCATTGACTCCACCTCTATGTGTAAACGTTTACCTAAAATCATGAAACCATTTGAAATGGAAAAATTTCAAGGAGGATTTTTCCAGAAAAATGCTGATATGAATCAAATATTTCAGATAAGAAGCGATTATTGATTTGGTTTTTAATATTTCTTTCTTTTTGTTTAAAAAACGTTCAAATGAATACAAAGAACAGGAAAGCTCAAATTTCCCGGAAGTTCAGATACGAGATTGTATAATTTATACAAGCAGTTCCCCACCGGAGGTGAGCAGTATGAAAAAAGCGTTTCTGGTCATTCTCATCGTTTCTCTGGTAACTCTCTCCCTTTCAGTCACTCTCAACATGATTCAGGTGTTCACGAGTCCTGAGAGAACCAAGATACTCGAAACGATCATAAAGAAATTCGAGGAAAAGAACCCTGGAGTCAAAATTAACCTGATTTCTCCACCTTACGAGACAGCTTATCAGAAGATATACACTATGGTATCAACAAGACAGCCTTTGGACATCGTGGAAGTAGGGGATTGGTCTTTAAGCGCTCTTGCCAGTATGGGAGGACTCGAGAACCTGGAAAAGTACATAGAGAAATGGGATGGGAAAGATCATCTGATACCAGGTATTCTGGAAGCTGCAAGGACCTATAAAAACACCGCCTACCTTCTTCCAAATGCGGTTTACGTGAAAACACTCTTCTACAGAACGGATGTCCTTGAAAAATACGGTATAAAAGAACCTCCAAAGACAGTATTCGAGATGTACGGTATGGCACGATATCTGACAAGACCGGAGATCAATCAATATGGATACACATTCAGGGGGAAAGGCTTCCCGACAGCTTTCATAGATCTTATCGTGACATCATTCTTTGATGATATCGATCCCAACAACATGTATCTCACAAAAGACGGAAAGATCATTTGGGAAGACCCAAGGGCAAAACTAGGTTTGGAATTGTATGTAAGGCTCTACAGAGACACCGCCCCTAAAGATTCGATAAACTGGGGTTTCGATGAACAGGTGAACGCTTTCTCTTCCGGAATCACACCCCTTCTCTATCAAGATCCAGATACCCTGGGATTGTTGAAAGATAGCCTTGCACCCGAGAAATTTGCGACGGCTCCACTTCCCGTTGGTCCTTCTGGGAAAGCATATCCAACCTTCGGCTTTGCAGGATGGGGAATTGTGAGCTATTCGAAGCATAAAGACCTTGCATGGAAATTCATAGAATTCTTCAACAGCCCTGAAATAAACGCGTATTGGTGTAAAGAGTACGGAGCACTGCCAGTCGATAAAAGAGTCTACGAAATGGATCCATACTTCAGCTCTGAGAAGTTCTACGGTTGGAAATACATGTTCGATCATCCTGAGACATATCAATTCACAGCTTACCCACTATGGAATGAAAGATGGAGCGAGTGGAATCAGTTCCAGCAGGATACCATGCAGAAGGTCCTTCTTGGTAAGATGACGATAGATGATGTTCTGAAAAAATGGGCAGAGTTCTGGAAAGAAGCTGGGATAAAATGAAATCCACGCCGCACCGTGCGGCGTGGTTCTTCTTTTTCATGGTGCTTCCCGTGATCTCCATCGTATCCTTCCTCGTGGTTTATCCCACGATAAAAGGAGTTGTGATGTCCTTTCAGAATTACACGGTTTTCACCTTCTGGAGAGTAAGGTTTGTGGGCTTGAAAAACTACATTGAAATCTTCACAGATCCTGATTTTCTCCACGTTTTATTCAACACGCTGATATGGATAGCGGGTTCCGTCACGTTTCAGCTGATCTTGGGGTTCATTTTGGCTCTTCTTCTGTGGAGTCCTTTCAAAGGAAGAGGAATATATGCAGGATTCGTTTTCTATCCTTGGGCTCTATCGGGTTTCGCCATAGGTCTTGTTTGGTCCTGGCTTTTAAACGGAACTTTCGGAATAGTTAACGATGTCCTGAAGAAATTGCACTTGATAAGTGAAAACATTCATTTCCTCTCGGATCCAAACTATGCGATGTTCTCAGTGATTCTGATAAACATATGGTACGGTATACCATTCTTTGCGATAATGATCCTTGCCGCTCTTCAATCCATACCGAAGGAAGTGATGGAATCTGCGATGATAGATGGAGCAGGACCTTTAAAAAGGCTTTTCAGTATCGTCATACCTTACATAAAGCCGACTCTTCTGAGTTCTGTGCTTTTAAGAATAATATGGGTGATGAATTTTCCAGATATAATCTATGGAACGACAAGAGGTGGCCCTGCTGGTAGCACGAACATTCTCCCCGTTTACATGATAAACATCGTCTTCTACGAAACTAACTTCAGCAAGGCATCTGCCGTTGGGGTCATCATAATAACTATCCTACTGGTGTACACACTGTTCTATTTGAAATTAACTTCGTACGGGGAGATGGAATTTTGAAGAAGCACAAAATTCTCCTCAGAGCACTCAGATTTCTCCTTCTCTCCATATATTTGATCTTTGCAATCTTTCCTTTGTTCTGGATATTCATGACATCATTAAAGCCATCGGAAGAAGTGTATTCTTACCCAATAAAGTATTTCCCATCATCTCCCACATTATCTGCCTATAAATACCTTTTCTCATTTGCGAATTTCTCAAGATATTTCCTAAACAGCACGATCGTCTCACTATCGGCCTCGGCGGTTTCCACGTTTTTCTCATTGCTCGCAGGTTATGTCCTTGCAAGGCACAAAACAAGATCGGTTTACTGGATACTCTTGTTCTTGTTCTTCGCTCAGATGATACCAGCTTATCTCATCATGATTCCACAGTACGTTATGTTCTCAAGGTTTGGATTGATAGACAAGCTTTTAGGAGTAACGATAGTTTACGTTGGCATAGGATGCGCTTTTTCAACTATCATGTCGAGGGGATTCTTTTTGAGAGTACCAAGAGAGCTAGAAGAAGCAGCTCTCATAGATGGATGTGGCAGATTGAAAGCCCTTTTCAAAATAACCGTTCCAATCATGTTACCAGGGATATCTGCTATCTTCAGTTTTTCCTTCGTCAATACCTGGAACGAGCTGTTCATAGCGGCTCTTTTCTTGAACAGTGATAACAAACTAACAGTCCCGGTGGCTCTGTACTCCTTCATATCCAAAGCGGGTATAAAATGGAACGTTCTGAGTGCAGGGCTTGTAGTGGCTCTGCTTCCCACCATTCTCGTTTTTGCGATCGCTCAGAAGTACATCATAGCTGGATTAACACAAGGTGCATTGAAGGAATGATATGTAAATTGAATTCATAAGTTTCCATCACTTTTTAACTTTAAAACGTATCCATCACCATTTCCATGATAATTGGGTAGGTCGTCGGAATAAGTAAAACCTACTGCTAAGATACCATCATCTAGGACAAGAATATCCCTTAAAAAGTCACACTTAGAACCTCCATAAATCTTCTCCCATAATTCATTCAATCTTTCATCAGTTTTAAAAATCCAGTAATCCCCTGGGTAATCTGGTCCTATCTGCCATCCGTTACAGTTGATTCTCCCTGCAAATATGAAACTATTATCGTTGGTAACTTTAATATGCTCTATGATGTCATCTGAATTATTTCCAAAGAATTTTTCTGAAGTTATCACACCGTTGGTAGCATCAAGTGTAACAACATACCCATCCCATCCACCGTTTTCTCCACTAAAGTTTGTACCAGCGACTACATATTTTCCATCAATTTCTACTATATCGAAGAAAAAGCAATTTTCTATTTCCTGCTCCCAAGATTCATTTTCTAGATTTTTATCAAGTTTGATAACGATCCCTGTGTTATAATCAGGAGCTTTGACACCAACGAGGAGTAGGCAGTTGTCAGTCGTTTCTACTATCTTGTTAAAAACGGTATCTGGATAAATTCGAGAGTGTAATATGGTACCATCAGGTGTACCTATATATAAGTAGGAATCTGTTGCACTTACTAATACAGCTCCAATATTGCCATCATTTAGTTGTATCATATCAGTTACTTGATCATAAAGATATGGATCTCCAAGCGCTGATTTAAACTCCACATTCAAGTTTTCATTCAGTTTGATGACAAGTCCATCGTAATTACCTTGATACCCTTCAATATCTATTGAATCAGTTGTTCCGAAGATAATGTATCCTCCATCGTTTAGCGAAATAGCACCGTATGGCGTGTCTTTTCCACTTCCTCCGGCAAGAGTTTGTGTTACTATTTCTCCTGATTCATCGACTTTTATTATCCATATATCCCTGGAAGAAGGAACCAAGCTTGATAAATCCCCATCAGATGATTCAGAACACCCTATTAGTAGGAATCCATCATCAACAGGAATAGCACTTTCAATCGTGTCGAATTCATTGCCTCCCAAAACTTTTTGCCATGTTATGACCTTTTGACTAACTGAGGGAGAGATACAACCTGTCAATGACAGCATCGAAATAACCAGGGCTGATATAACTACAAAGATTCTTTTTCTTCTCATATAGATCCCCCCTCGAACTACATAAAGTTTCTTACTAACACTCACTTAAATATATTACCTTGCCTACCCCAAAGTCAAGTGTTATAATCAATTACGATACGAGCGGGCGTAGCTCAGGGGTAGAGCACCAGCTTCCCAAGCTGGGTGTCGCGGGTTCGAATCCCGTCGCCCGCTCCATATTCCCGGTGAAACCGGGATTCTTTTATGATATAATATTTGAGACCTCAACTCGGATGTAGGTGCAAACCTCATCTGGGTTGCAGGAGCCTTAAAAATGGAGGTGTTGGAATGTCTCTCGATCCAGAGAAGAAGGCTGAGATAATAAAGGAGTTTCAGATTCATGAGGGTGACACAGGTTCTGTAGAAGTTCAGGTAGCCATTCTAACAGCAAGAATAAAGCATCTCACAGAGCACTTGAAAAAACATCCGAAAGATTTTCATTCAAGACGTGGCCTCATGAAAATGGTTGGAAGAAGAAGAAAATTGCTAAAGTACCTGAGAAGAACCAAACCGGAGTCTTACCGAGAATTGATTGAGAAATTAGGATTGAGAAAATAAAGGTTGGATCGAATAGGGGGAGCGGGCGCCAGCCCGCTCCTGTATTTAATAAAATTGTGATCGAGGTGATGAAGATGAAGACGTGGAAGACGAACATATTTGGAAGGGAACTGATCGTGGAATACGGAAAGATGGCGAAGCAAGCCCACGGATCCGTTCTCGTACGATACGGTGATACAGCTGTTCTTGCCACCGCAACGATGTCGGATAAAGTTGTGGAAGGGATAGATTTCGTTCCCTTAACTGTAGAATTTCAGGAGAGATTCTACGCTGCTGGTAAAATTCCTGGGGGGTTCATAAAGAGGGAAGGTAAACCTAGTGAATCTGCCATTCTTTCCGCAAGGCTGATAGACAGGCCAATCAGGCCTTTGTTCCCTAAGAAATTCGCCAACGAGATACAAGTGATAGTTACGGTCCTTTCAGCTGATCCCGATACTCCTCCGGATGCTCTTGGAATTTTTGCAGCTTCTCTTGCTTTAAACCTCTCCAAGATACCGTTTGAAGGAGTTGTTGCAGGTGTCAGAATTGGCCTTGTTGATGGAGAATACGTTATTTTCCCAACGGAAAAGCAAATGGAAGAGAGTAGGATGGATATCGTGGTTGCAGGCACCAAGGATGCTGTTACGATGGTTGAAGGTGAAGCTAAAGAGGTCTCCGAAGAAGAGATGGTAAAAGCCTTGATGAAAGCTCATGAAGCGATCAAGAAATTGGTGGAATTTCAGGAAATGGTGATTTCAGAAATACCTGTCGAGAAGTACGAATACGTGGAGCCAGAGGCTCCCAAGGAAATTCTCGAAAGATTTGAAAACTTAATCGATTTCGAAGAGCTCGAAAAGAGGATCTTGACTCCGGGAAAGCATGCTAGACAGAAAGCCTTAGACGAGTACAAAGAAGAACTCTTCCAAAAAATCGTAGAAGAATTTCAACTGGAAAACGCCGAAGAGATAGAGCCTTTCATAAACGATGTTTTTACAGAGGCTGTTAAAAACAAAATGAGAAGAATGATCGTTGAGAAGGGGATTCGAGCGGATGGGAGAAGACCAACCGAGATAAGGCCGATCACCTGTGAAGTTGGGTTGTTCGCAAGAACGCACGGTTCAGCTCTGTTCACACGCGGTGAGACACAGAGTCTCGGTATCGTCACCCTTGGAGCACCTATGGATGAGCAGATAATCGACACACTCCTTGAAGAGGGAACAAAAAGGTTCATGCTTCACTACAACTTTCCACCATTCTGCACAGGCGAAGTTAAACCGTTGAGAGGTCCAAGCAGAAGGGAGATAGGTCATGGCCACCTTGCAGAAAGAGCTCTGCAGTTCGTTCTTCCACCGGAAGAATCCTTCCCTTACACTATAAGAGTTGTATCAGAAATCCTAGAATCCAACGGCTCATCTTCAATGGCAACGGTGTGCTCGGGATCTCTAGCTCTCATGGATGCTGGTGTTCCAATTTCGAAGCATGTGGCGGGAGTTGCCATGGGATTGATAGTTGAGCCTGACAAAACGGTCATCTTAACGGACATTCTTGGAATGGAAGATCACTACGGGGATATGGACTTCAAAGTGGCTGGGACCAGAGATGGAATAACAGCGTTCCAGATGGATTGTAAAATCTCCGGAGTCACAGAAGAGCTTCTTTCGAGGGCTCTTATACAAGCGAAGGAAGCCAGAATGTACATACTCGATAAAATGTATGAAACGATTTCAGAGCCGAGACCCACCATATCCAGATTTGCTCCCATAATAAAGGTTACTCAGGTGAACCCAGACAAAGTAGCAGACATAATAGGCCCGGGTGGAAAGATCATAAAGAAAATAATCAAGGATAACGATGTGAAGATAGAGATAGATGATGAAACGGGAGTTGTAAAGGTTATAGGAAACGAAGAAGAAAACGTCGATAGAGCGATAGACACCATAAAGGAGATAGCAAGGGAGATAGAGGTCGGTGAGATCCTCGAAGGCAGAATAACCAGGATAGAACCATACGGCATATTCATAGAGGTTTTTCCAGGAAAGATAGGTCTTCTTCATCAAAGCAAGATAGGAGAGGATATGAAATCGTTCATCAAGAAAGTGAAGGTTGGAGACATGATAAAGGTTCAGGTTATAAACATAGACGAGCTTGGAAGACTCCAGTTCAAAAGAGTAGGCGCTGAGAAACAACCCCAAAAGCCTCAGAAAGTTTCTCAGCAAAAGACGATTGTGAAGCCTAAAATAATGATTCCGAGGAAACCAAGGGGGCATAGTAAGTGAAAATAGTTGATGAGGTCATCGGTAAATTCAGAGTCATATCTATACCCTTTGATAGCGTTAAGACGATATCATGCGCTTTCGTTGTGAAAAGCGGTTCCGCGGATGAACCAGACCCCCTTGCGGGGGTTTCTCATTATCTGGAACATGTTGTTTTCAGAGGCACCAAAAAATATGATCATTTCCAGCTGAAATACATTGTTGAAAGTGTCGGGGGAGTTTTAAACGCTTTCACCGAAAGAAGAGCAACGGTTTTTTATATAAAAGTCCCTGAAATGAATTTTCTGAAAAGTTTCGATGTTCTGAAAAGCTTGGTGTTCGAACCGACAATAGATGAAGAATCTGTTGAAATCGAAAGAAAAGTCATTCTTGAAGAGTACAAAATGAACAGGGATGATCCTGTGAGTTACCTTCACGATCTTCTGTTCGAAAACGTGTGGGAAGGTCCTTTTGGAAGGCCAATTCTTGGCTATGAGGATACGATAAGGAGTATTTCTAAGGGAGAACTCGTTGAATATCATGATAAGATGTATTTTCCAAGGAATATGATAGTTGTCCTGGCCGGTAGAGTGAACGGGACCTTCATGGATGTTGTAAAGAAAGAGCTAGAGAGAATCGATAAAGAAGGTGAGAAGAAAGATAACAGTTTTCCAAATTTCACTTACCCATCATCGGTGACTTATGAGGTCAGAAACGATATGGAGCAAGTTCATGTTGCTTTGGCAAAACCCATTCCTGGGAGGGAGAGTTCGGATTATTCAGCTATAGCCCTTCTCAATACAGCTTTGGGAAGTGGCATGAGCTCTCTTCTGTTCCATGAGATTAGGGAAAAAGAGGGACTAGTTTATGATATATATTCTCAAATATACGCTTTGAGGAAAACGGGTGTTCTGGTAATATATTCCTCCATGTCACCAAGCAACTTGGGAAGGTTCTTTGAAAAGCTGAAGAAACTTCTATCATCCATACAGATTCTGGAAAATTTCGAGTATGGAAAGAACAGGTTGCTTGGTAAACTCGAAATGATGACGGAAAGTCCAGGGAGTGTGATGGGATTCGTCGTTGATAGATTGGTTTGTGGACTGGAAAGTTATGATATAGACTCCTTCATGGAGGAGATAAAGAGTCTAGATGTGCACGATTTTGAAAAAGTGGCGAAAGAAGTTCTTTCAGGTAATTGGGCCGTTTTCGGACTAGGACCTGATTCTACCCGTCTTGATTTCTCCATTCTGGAGGTGTGAAAATGGGTATTCTTTGGAAAAAAGTGGATGAGGTTAAATCGGGGGAGATACTGGCAGATGATGTTTATGATGGAAGAACGTTTGTAGTACTTCTCAGGAAAGGAACGATGCTGGATGATAGCAACATGGAGCTTTTGAAGAAGAGGAAAGTTCTGAGGGTACCCATACTCCTTGAAGAGAAATCAGAAGAGTCATCGGATACCCTTGCTTTGAGGGTCGAAGAAAAGATAACAGAGTACATATTGCCAGATGTCCCGACCATGATAGATGAGGGGGTCTACAAAGAAGCTTTAGAAGACGTTCGAGATATTGTAAGGAAGATCATGGAACTCGAAGCACTCGATGTTGAGAAATTTAGAAATGTCTCGAACAAACTCGTTGTGGAGATAATGAAGAAGGATGAAAGGATCGTGAACCTTCTGAGAAAGCACGCAACTGGTTTTCTGTACAAGCATCTTGTCAACACTGGTGCTCTCGCAGGTTTCATAGCTCACGAAATGGGAATGCCAAGGCACATAATAGCTATAACCTGTAGAGCCGCTCTTCTCCACGATATAGGGCTTTCTCTATTGAAAGGTGAAGAGAGCGGTGTTGAGGAAGAAAAGGGGGAATTGAAGGTTCATCCCGTTGTTGGATCCTATCTTTTGAAGAAATATTCTGATGAATTGGAGAGAGAGGTAATAGACGGTGTTTTACATCATCACGAAAGATTCGATGGCAAAGGATTTCCAATAGGATTGAAAGGAAAGAGGATTCCCGTCATATCGAGGATACTCCAGGTTGCCGATGCGTACGACACTCTAACCTCCGATATACCAGGTTATCAAGGTATGCCCCCCTATTATGCTCTGAAATGGATAGTGGAACATGCTGGCAGGATATTCGATCCAGATATCGTCTCTTCCTTCTTGAGGATAACGGGGGTTTATCCAACGGGAACGAAAGTACTCCTTACAGATGGGAGAACTGGTGTTGTCCTTGGAAGGAGCGAGAAATATCTATGCCCCATCGTCAGGGTTGAAAACGAAGATATAGATCTCTGCAAAAGGAGGGATATCTGGATAGAGAAGGTGATCACATGATATGGAAAAGAGTGAAAGATCTTGTTGGTGGGGAGATAATCTCTGAAAAGGTTATAGGGGTAGGAGAACACGATGTCATAGCAACACCTGGAAGTGTGGTTAATGAGGATCTTAAAGACAAGCTTTTGAAAAGGGGTATAGAGTGGGTTCTCATAGATATACCAAGAAAAACGGGAAAGCCTTTGATAGATGAGAAAACTCTAGAAGAGATGAAAGAGAAGATGAAGAACATCTTCGATGAAGCTATGAAAACATTCACTGTGGATGTTGAGGGGCTAAAGGAGATTTCCGATCAAATCGTTGATGAGGTTCTAATGAATTGGGGTATGAAGGTTTTGCCACTTCTTCTAATGGCAAAAAGTGAAGATGAATACACATACACCCACGAAGTCAACGTGGGTGTTTTGTCATCAATGATAGCCATGCAACTCGGTTTGAACAAAGATGCGATCTCCAAGCTCACATTCTCCGCGATAATTCACGATATAGGGAAATTGAGAGTACCCAAGGAAATACTCCATGCCCCGAGGAGCCTTTCTGAGAAGGAATTTGAACTTGTAAAACTCCACACTATCTTCGGTAGGCAAATATGTGAAAGCTCTGGAATCAAAGACAAGGATATACTATCGGGAGTGGAAGACCATCATGAAAAGATGGATGGAAGTGGATATCTGAGGGGGCTAACGGGAAACAATATAAACCTCTTTGCCAAAATAATAGCCGTTGCCGACATATACGATGCTTTGGCTTCAAAAAGGGTGTATAAAGATCCATGGTCTCCCCATAGGGCTGTTACAGAGCTCGTGACTCTCTCAACACTTGGAAAGCTCGATAGAAAGGTGGTCAACGCTTTCATCTCCGTCGTTGGGATATATCCTGTTGGAACCGTTTTGATCCTCTCCAACGGATCAAGAGCTGTTGTCGTTGGAAATAAAAGAAAAGTTCTGACAAGACCGATTGTGGAGATGGAAGATGGCCTAATCGTCGATCTCTCTGAGAACAAGAAAAATTTTAACATATTGAAGGTTATAGATTGACAGGAGGGATTCCTGTGAAAGAGGCTTTGACCTTCGATGATGTTCTTCTGGTCCCAAGATACAGCGAGGTCCTTCCAAACGAAGTGAACGTCGAGACCATGTTGACCAGAAACTTGAAACTCAACATACCTCTTGTGAGCGCAGCCATGGATACGGTAACGGAGGCAGAGCTCGCGAAAGCGCTCGCAAGAGAGGGAGGAATAGGAATCATACACAGGAACATGCCTGTAGATGAACAGGCTCATCAAGTCGAGAAAGTCAAGAGAACGGAAAATGGCGTCATATACGATCCCATAACCATAACACCCGATACAACGGTCAAGGAAGCTCTGAATCTCATGGCTGAATACAAAATAGGGGGACTACCCGTCGTTGAGGATGAGAACAGACTTGTTGGACTCTTGACGAACAGGGATATAAGGTTTGAAAAGAATCTTTCAAGAAAGGTAAAAGATCTCATGACGCCCAGAGATAGGTTGATAGTCGCACATCCAGATATTTCCCTGGAAGAAGCGAAACAAATCTTGCATGAGAACAAGATAGAAAAACTACCGATCGTTGATGATGGAAACAGGTTGGTTGGCCTTATCACCATAAAGGATGTTTTGAGTGTCATAGAACATCCATTCGCTTCAAGAGATGAGAAGGGAAGACTTCTGGTTGGAGCGGCGGTAGGCACGGGGAAGGATACTTTAGAGAGGGTTGAAAAACTCATAAAAGCGGGAGTTGACGTCATAGTAGTGGATACAGCTCATGGCCACTCCAGAAGAGTTCTGGAAACTGTGAAGATGATAAAAGAGAACTTCCCCGATGTCGATGTCATTGGTGGAAACGTTGCAACTGGAGAGGGAGTGGAGGATCTGATAGAAGCAGGCGTCGATGGAGTGAAGGTAGGAGTAGGGCCCGGCTCAATCTGCACCACGAGGGTTGTTGCAGGTGTTGGTATGCCCCAGCTCAGTGCGATAATGGAATGTTACTCCGTTGCTAAGAAATATGGAGTTCCCATAATAGCCGATGGTGGTATAAGGTATTCTGGAGATATAGTCAAAGCTCTTGCAGGAGGCGCTGACACGGTAATGATAGGGAGTATCTTCGCAGGAACTGAAGAAGCGCCTGGTGAAACCATACTCTATCAGGGAAGAAAGTACAAGGCTTACAGGGGTATGGGAAGCCTGTCAGCTATGAAAGAAGGTAGTGCCGACAGATACGGTCAGGAAGAAAATTGGAAATACGTCCCGGAAGGAATAGAAGGCATGGTTCCTTATAAAGGAACTGTGAAAGACGTTGTGTATCAACTCGTGGGTGGTTTGAAATCTGGTATGGGATACGTTGGAGCAAGAAACATAAGAGAATTGAGAGAAAAAGCTGTTTTCATAAGAGTTACAGGAGCGGGTGTTAAGGAAAGTCATCCACACGATGTGATAATAACCAAGGAAGCTCCAAATTACTGGGCTCAGAGTTAGGATAGCTTCTTTATGATCTCGTACTCTCTCATAGCTTCTTCTTGCATACCGAGTTTCTCATAAAGGAGAGCCAGTTTAAGCCTAACATCTGGATTCGTGGGATCTTTTTCCACCACTTTTTTGTAACAAAGCAGTGCCTTTTTTTTCAACCCAATGTGATAGTAGAAGAACGATCTGAACCTGAGGGATAGAAAGGGTATAATGAGGAGAATAGGAACCAAGAACCAATAATGGAAGACGTTTTTGCTCTCACTCTTGAAGCTCTTTTTCATCAAGAATTGAAAGTCTGGGTCCTCAATATACATATCCAGCGTTATCCCTCTCTTTTTTGCTTTGCTCAGGAGAAGAAGCAGTTTCGTTTTCAGCATCTCTTTCTTTATGTTCAGACTTTCGTATCTTTTGATGATCTCTTCCAACATACCTTCAGAAGGTTCTTCGATATAGGATATGGTGTAGAAAAGGTCAAGATAGATCCTTATTTGCTTTTCAACCTCATTCTCACCTTTATATCCCATCTCTCGTGCTATTTCGAAGAGCCTAACGATCCTTGTATAGTTCTCCTCTTTCATATCCATATCGAGAATGTCGTTTACCAGCGCTCTGGCCACATCTCTAGAATTTTCCAAATGTTTCAAAAATTCGATAGATTCGCGATCTATGAAGGGATTCCCCATGAAGAATTTCATGAGTTTTTTAGAAAATTCTGCTGGATCAACTTTCATTCTCAATCCCAGTTTCCAGACGCCTGATATCTCACGCAGATTCGAAGGGTCCTGAAGAAGCTTCGAAACTTCTCTTTCCATATCAGGGAAAATGACTTTCAAAGCCTCAAAATCCTCGTTCTCAAGAGGTTTTTTCAAATTCTTAGACCTCTTTAGAAGTTCATCGATATCCTCTTTCAAAACAGCTTCTTTTATTTCCTCATATTTCAACAGCTTCTTCTTAGCATAAAGCAACCTCCCAACATCCTCTAAACTTTCATCATCGGGATTCTCCAGGATGTATTCCTTAAAAAGGGATAGAGCTTTTCCAAGATCTCTCTTGGAGATCTCGACGATATCGTTCAGAGTTATGGACAGGAGTAAGGACGGAATCAGGATCAAAAAGAGGAGGACTTCCCTCAAATCACACCACCCTTTCGAAAATTGGACCTACGAACCTCTTCCACATTATCTGGATGTATATAGCGAGCGGAACCGCTATGAAAACTCCCAAAAATCCGAACACTTTACCGAAAAGGAGTATCGAGAAGATTATGTATATGGGATTCAGCTTCGCGTATCCTTTCATGAGATGTATGAAAAGAATGAAAGCGATACTGTGAATTATAACGGTGAACAGAGCAATCCATATGATACCCTTTATTCCAAGGGAGAGCGAAAAGAGGAATACAGGAATGTATTCAAGAAAGACTCCAACTATCGGTATGAAGTTGGTTATGAACGCCCATGCACCAACAACGGCACTGTAATCCAGACCAAAGATTCTGAAAACCGCCCAGAATGAAAGCCCAGTTATCAAAGCGGTTATGAAAACTGCAAGAACGAACCTTTCCATGTTATCGTAGAGGTCTTTAATGAAAACCCTTATCTCCGACCTGCATCTTTTTGGAAATATCTTTTCAAAAGCACTTCCAACAGTATCCATGTAGAATGTAACGTATATGGTCCCTAAAATTCCGAAGAAAACGATCATGACAACTTCTGGGAATCTACTTATGAACATGTTGAACAGGTAATCTGCAAATTCCAACATCTTCGGCTGAACGAAATCCATGAATTTATCAACGAGTTCTTGAAGATTGGGTGATTCTTTCAAGTAATCTCTCCATAGCTTTTCGTTGAAGACATCCGTTATCAATTTTATGAAATTTCCCAGTTCTTTTGTGACTGCCGGTATCAAAAACACGAGTATTATGATGAATCCAAAGAAGAATATGGATAAAGCCAGTATCTTTGAAATTCTACTGGAAAACCTGAAATTCTTCTTGAAGAAGAAAACAATGGGTTTTAGAAGTATGACGTTGAAAACCGTCACAACAATGACGGTGAATATGTCCTTAAAAATTCCAAGGACTATCAACAAAATGACAGTGTAAAGTGCTATGTAGAACAGTGAAAGATTTTTTGTATTATCGAAAAATTTCAAATTTTCACCTCACCACCTATTCTGGAGGTTTCAAAGTATTTTCTTATCTCCTCGGGATCGCTTGTTTTTCCAAGGACCACCATGAGCTTTATCCTGGCTTTTTGAGAAGTTACTTCCTGTCCGAGTATCGCACCTCTCTTTACAAGATCCGCACCTCCTCCTTTATAAGCGTACACATCGAGGACTCTTCCTTTAAAGCACCTCGACGTTATTACAACCACAACTCCCTTCTCAACGATCTCTTCAACGGCTTCCGCGACTAGTGGTGGAACGTTCCCCCTTCCGAAACCTTCCAAGATGACACCTTTGTAACCGAGAGATGGTACCAATCTCAAAAAACTACCATCGTCTCCCGTGAAAGTTTTCACCAGAGCGACTCTTTCTTCTATCTTCTCAACATCCAGTACGGTTCTCGTCAAGGATTTTCTGAAAAATACGACGGTATCTTCATCCACAATACCCAAAGGACCGTAACCCGGTGATTCGAAGGTTGCAACGTTACTCGTGTAAGTCTTTGTAACTTCTCTTGCAGAATGTATCTCGTCGTTCAGACAGACCATGACCCCCATGTTCCTCGCTTTCTCAGAGACAGCCACTCTGACAGAGGATAAAACGTTTCTTGGGCCGTCGGTTCCCAGCTCGTTTATGTTCCTCATGGAAGCTGTTAAAACGATAGGTTTTTCCGTATCAACCGTTAAATCGAGAAAATATGCGGTTTCTTCCAAAGTATCCGTCCCATGTGTTATAACGATACCATTCACATCTTCCCTCTTTGAAACATCCTTCACCACTCTGGAAAGCTTCCACATATCTTTCGGAGTCATATAGGGGCTCGGAACGTTTGAAAATTCTAAGAGCTCCACGTCCGCTATTGAATCCAATCCCGGTATCTGCGTTATGAAAAAACTACCCTTTTCACTGGGGTACGACCTTCCCGATATACCTCTAACCATGGCAATCGTTCCACCGGTTGTTATTATTACGACCTTTCTCAAAGCACATCACTCTCTCTTTAAGGTCTCTTCCAACCAATTCAGCAGATCCTTGTAGAAAGCCTCTTCATAATCTGGATCCTCAAAGATCTCATGGTATGCGCCCTCATATTCCAATTTCTTCTTTTCAGTTCTTAGGTTTTCAAAAAATGCCCTTGCCCCCTCAGGCGGAGTTATTCTATCTTTTGTTCCCACGATCAAAAGGACAGGGCAATCTATTTTATCTGCTTCTTCCCTTGCCCTTTTCATCTCCTTAATCATTTCGACAGCTAATTTAACGGAGATCTTCCTGTGCACCTTTGGGTCTGATATGTATCTCCTCACAGCATCGCTATTTCTTGAAAGATCTTCTGGATTTATACCGTTGTCAAGTTGGAGCATGGGTACAAAGAATGAAATAAAGCTAACCGTTATAACAAGGGAAAGAGGAACGTTCCGCGATAGGGAAAGAGCGGGAGACGATACAACGAGTCCTTTCAGTTTTCCGGGAAATTCTTCTGCGTACCTTATAGCTATGAGCCCTCCAAGGCTGTGGCCAAAGAGTACAGGATTTTCAGATTCCTCCACGTAATCGTTTATCACTTTGAAAACCTCTTTGAAGGTGAAATGACCTCTGATACCCGAGCTCTCACCATGTCCCGGTAAATCGAAGAGAACTACCCTGAAACCGTTCTTCACCAACTCGTTCTTTAACCTCTCATACCTTCCGGAATGTTCCCCAAGTCCGTGTACGACCACGATCGAACCTCTCTCAGAACTTCCATAGACCTTTTTATGGATCAACGGCTCACCTCCAGCGAGTTTTTCAACCTCTTAATAACCCTTTCCTTTCCAAGAGCTGGAACGAGCCTTATAAGCTCTGGCCCTTCCTCTCTTCCCGTTAGTACGACCCTGAGGGTCATGTAGAAATCTTTTGCTTTCACCTTCGCCTCTTTCACAACTCTTTTGAACGTCTCCACGATGTAACTTTCCTTCCATTCGATCTTTTCCAGTTCTTCCAAGAGTTTTTCAAAAGCTCCTTTTAAATCACTGCGAATGGATGAGGGTTCCGGATCTTTGAAAAAGTATTCAACAAGGTATGGTAGTTCTTCCAAGACTTCCAAGCGATCTTTCACCATGTCCAAGACTTCTGAGATGTACCCTTCATCAGCATGATAACCTACTTTTTCTAGAAATGGCTTCGATATTTTCACAAGCTCTTCCAATTCCAGGTTTCTTATGTAGTGCGCGTTCATCCATCTGAGTTTTGCAGGATCGAATATCGCAGGATTCTTACTCAGCCTATCGAGACTGAAGGATTCTATCATTTCTTCCTTCGAAAGGATCTCTTTCCCTTCAGGATGGGACCACCCGAGTAGGACTAAATAGTTCGCCAGTGCCTGAGGGAGATATCCTTTGTCTCGAAACTCTTCAACCGAGGTTGCTCCAAATCTCTTGCTCAACTTCTTACCGTCTGGCCCGAGTATCATGGAAACGTGAGCGAATTTTGGAGGTTCTTTCTGCAAAGCCTCGTATATCGCAAGCTGCCTCAAGGTGTTGGAGAGGTGATCATCTCCTCTTATAACATGCGTTATCTCCATCAGAGAATCATCGACAACACAGGCGAAATTGTAGGTTGGAAGACCGTTACTCCTCAAAAGAACGAAATCTCCAATTGACCCCTCTTTGAAAACCACCTCGTCTTTGACGATATCCTCCAGAATGAATTCCTTCCTCGGCATCTTGAAGAAGACAGCTGGTCTTAGTCCCTTGCTTTCGTACTCTTTCTTTCTCTCAGGTGTTTCAAATTCCTTAAACATCTCCTCAGTGTAATGGGGTGCCTTTTTCTCCTTCAAAAGCCTTTCCCTGATCTTTTCGATTTCCTCAGGATAAGCATAAACGTAGTACGCCTTCCCTTTATTCACAAGGTACTCTGCTACCTCATGATATATATGGATTCTCTCGCTCTGTCTGTAAGGACCGTGCTCTCCTCCAACATCGGGCCCTTCATCCCAATCGAGTCCAAGCCATTTGAGAGCTTCTATAAGCCTTTTCTCATATTCTTCTCTTGATCTCTCTATATCCGTATCTTCTATCCTTAGAATGAATTTTCCATTCTCTTTTCTCGCAAAGAAGTAGTTGAAAAGGGCAGTTCTTGCACCTCCAACGTGGAGGAATCCAGTCGGGCTCGGTGCAAATCTAACCCTCACCACGTTAGTCACCACTCCTTTCCTTCGATAACCTGTTATAGCAATCCCTGCAAACCGCTATGTATTTTTCCATCCCCCCAACGTCTATCTCCGCATCTTCTCCCGCTATTTTATAAGATAGTGTTGCGTTGTAATCTCCACATATGTGACAGACCGCTTTCTTTTTCACAACGGTGTCCGCGAGTGCCATAAGTTTTGCCGTGGTTGGAAAAGGGTTCTGCTTGTAGCTCAGATCGAGTCCAGCACAGAAAACGTCTATCCCCCTGTCTATCAATTTTCTTACAACGTTCACAAGATTCTCTTCTATGAACTGGATTTCATCGATGAAGACGGCTTGAACATCATCTTCGATTTCTTTTTCTATTTCTTCGGCTTTGCTTATGGGTATGGCTTCAACTCCATCGCCTGTGTGGGTGGATATTATCGACCTTCCATAACGGGTGTCCAGCGCTGGCTTGAACACCCTTATTTTCTTCCTTCCGAGCTTATATATCTCGATGTACGACAGAAGCTCGGTTGTTTTACCCGAGTACATGGGACCAGTTATGACGGTAAGCTTTCCAGACACGTTATCACCCTCTCAGAGTTCTTTTGAAGAAGTCCAGAGTCTTTTCAAAGAGTTTTTTGAGCCACTTTTCAGAACTGAAGACATGATCTGCACCCTCTACATTCGCGAGTTCAAAACCAAACTTTCTGGAAATCTCCTCACTGTGAGAGAAGGGAACGGTTTCATCGCCTGTTCCATGAATGATCATAACCTTCCCATGGTAGTTTTTCAATTTGTCCCAGGCATCGAACGACAGAATGGATTCTAGGAAAGCCCTTCCTATGGAGAGCCCTCCAACATCCCACGTTTCGAAACTTTCACCAACTCCTCTCTCTTCAGCTTTTGACAGGAAAACTTCTCTGTTCTTGAGAGCGGGTGCCCACAGGCAGATGGATCCGATCTCTCCCCCTCTCTTTTCAGCAAGGAGTGCTGCAACAACTCCTCCCATGCTGAGTCCCACGATTCCTATCCTTTTCTCATCGACCCAGTCAAGTTCTTTCACATAATCCAGCACGGTTTCAGCATCTTCAAGCTCTGTGAATATCGTCATCTCCGAAAAATCAAGGTCACTGTTTCCTGAACCTCTGAAGTCGAATCTTACAGAACCTATCCCTTCTCTCTCCAGAATCTTTGACATCCTTGCAAACATGAAGTGGGCTTCTATGTGGCTCCCTGTGAACCCATGGAAGAACAAAACAACAGGACACTTCACATCACCATCTGGCCTGTGGATTATGGAAAATATCTTTCCTTTTTTGGTATCCATGAACAATGCTTCCTTCATGAGCTCACCTCCTATGGAATACAGAAGTATTTTAGCATTCTATACCGTAAAAAAAGCCACCTCCCAAGGAGGTGGCAGTGATTTGAAAAATCCTTCAACTTTCACATTTTGACCATCCACATACCTTACATGACGTGCATCCTTCCTGCTTCACGAGGGAATTCTTCGAAAGGCATATGGGACAATAAACGTTTCCTTCATCATCGACGTAGTAGCCATCATACCATTTCAGGTTGTTTGCCAGAATGAATTTTTCCCTATCGATTTCCTTCTCCTCTCTCACGGTTTCTCCCCATAGTTTTGCGAAGTCGTCTATCGCTTTCTTTATCTCATCTGCCAGTCCTTTGACGTAATTTCCCCGGACCTTCGAGAGCTGTTCCAGTATCTCTTCTGAAGAGACTCCCGCTCTCAATGCGATCGATGCAAGCCTTCCTATAACTTCTGCCGTCTCTGTTCCGTTGGAGAGGAATATCTCAACGGCTTCTCCGGTATCATCGAAGGAAACTGTGATGTAAGTTGTTCCATCTCGTCTTCTGTACTTTCTAGTCACACTTCTCAGGGATTCCTTTCTTGGTTTTGGCCTTATCTTCAATTTATCATCGACAACGAAAAACTGAACAACAGGGGCTTCTTTGGTCTTCAACTTTTTGGCTTTCGTCAGAACTTGAGTCTGTAACGAGCCATCTCTGTAAACTGTGAGGCCTCTGACACATGTTTTCAAAGATTCAAGGTATACTCCCAAAACATCCTCGACGCTGTAATCCTTCGGCATATTTATCGTCTTTGAAATGTTGTTGTCAACGTATCTTTGGAAAGCATCCTGCATAAGAAGATGATCCATAGGATCTATGTCTAAAGCGACCACAAAGATTCTTTTTACATCCTCGGGTATACCTTCTATATCTTTCAGAGAGCCTTTCTCGAGTAGAACTTTTTCTATCTTCTTCATCGTTTCTTCTCCAAGTTTTTCTTTCAACACTCTGTTGATATAGAGTAATGCTTCTTTACTCCCATCACTTCTGTGAATGTATCTTGTGTAGGCTAGGAGGAAATTTGGTTCAAGCCCGGACGATGTGTCGGCTATGTTTGAAATGGATCCCGTTGGTGCAACTGTAAGTACCGCGACGTTCCTTTTGTGATACTTGGATTCTTTCATAACTTCTTTTATCTCATCATCGTAATCGCTCATACCCATGGCGAAGGGGACGAAATTTTCCTCGTTTTTGTATCTGGAAAGATCGAACAATGGAAAATTTCCTTTTTCCTTTGCCAGATCTGAAGAGGCTTGATGTGCGTTCAGGGATATGAAAGCCATGAGGTTTGCACCGAACTTCCTGGCTTCTTCGGAATTGTACGGAATTTCCATTTTATACAGTAAGTCTGCAAAGCCCATTATTCCAAGCCCGAGTCTTCTACTTTTCTTCACCGCATCGTCTATCTTTTTGAGTGGGAACACATTCACATCTATAACGTTGTCCAAAAATCTCACAGCGATTTTCACAACCTCTCTTAATGAATCGAAATCGAATTCTTTTTTCTCATCGTCGAAGAGCTTTGCAACATCTATGGAACCCAGATTGCACGCTTCGTAGTCTGTAAGGCCTATCTCTCCACACGGGTTGGTGGAGAATATCCTCTTGTGAGGATACAAGGGGTAATACTTGTTCATCTCACCAAGGAATACAAGACCTGGATCTCCAGTTCTCCAAGCGTTTTCTGCTATCCTTTTGAAAATATCCCTCAGCTTCACTCTCCGTTTTATATGACTTCTTGGATGTGACAGAAGAATCTCTCCATCTTCCTCGTATATCCTCAGGATTTCTTCCTTATCCATTGGTATACCAACGGATATGTTGAAGTACTTCAGGACGCTTTCACCTTCATTCTCTCTTTTCGCGTCTATGAACTCTTCTATATCCGGATGATCTATGTTCAATATCCCCATGAGTGCCCCTCTTCTTCTGTAGCCTTGCTCGACGACTGATATGGCGGTATTGAAAACATGCATGAACGATACAGGGCCAGATGCTTTTCCATGGGTTCCTGCAACGAAGCTTCCCTTGGGTCTCAGATTCGAAAAATTACTCCCTATACCTCCTCCCACCTTGGTTATCAACGCGTATTCTTTAACGGCTTCGAATATCTCTTCTATACTGTCTCCTACAGGAACCACAAAACATGCTGATAGCATATGAAGGTGATTTCTCATTTTAAAGATGGTTTCATAATCCTCCATAGTCATCTGGTCTATAGGCTTCCACAGAAGATCCGGATCCACACCAAGACCAGCGTTGAAAAGGGTTGGGCTGTTTGGTATGAATACCCTGCTTTTCAAGAGTTTGAAGAACTTCTCCTCCCATTCCTTTATGAGATCGAGTTTGTTTTCGGTGTTTGTATTCAAAATCTCCGCTGTTGCCACGACTCTTGCAACCCTTCGTGCAACATCTTCCCATTTGGTTTCCAAGAATCCCTCTTCAGGTGTTCTGAAGAAGTACCTTTCCCTCAAAATCCATTTGGCGTTTTCTGATGGCTCCAAATTCATGTACTTTTCCAACAAGCTTGAAAAGCTCATGATGGATACCCCCTGATAACAATATAATGTGGACTTGTTATAAAATTATCAATATATAGTGTTATAGAATGGCTGGCGGAAAAAATTATACAACAAAATCCGCAGGATTGATCGTTAAAATATGGGAAAAATAGGAAGAGATTTAGAGAGATTGAGAAATTTTTCATGAAGAAGATACCAGAATATATGATATCACTGATCATTGTGAAAAAGACAACAGGAGGGGAGATCATGAAAGAAAATTTGAAGAAGGTATATGAAGTTTTTCCGTGGAGGATGAGACCTGGTGAGAGGGAAGCCCACGTGAGGTTCGAGTATCTTGTTGAACTGTTCAAAGAAATCGTCGATTTCCCAGAGAAAATTCACATTTTGGATATCGCAGCAGGAAGTGGTATAGCAGGAGTTGCCATGATGAAGGCAGCTGAAGAACGAGGAGCTGAAACATCACTTTGTACCACGGACATCAGAGAGGATGACCTCAAATGGGTTCATGAATGGGCAGATCTTGCAGGCGTATCGGGTGATGTAGAAACCATAGCTATCGATGCTTCAAAAGTACATGAGATCGGTGAGATATTTGATGTAGCGATCCTCTGGGGTAACTCAACTCCTCACTTTTCACCTGATCATCTTTTAAAAGTGTTTTCATCCGTAGCACTAACCATTAAAGATACAGGGATATTTTTAGTTGAAGAAATCGATAGAACATTCAGAGTGTTTCTAACCAGAGGCTATAAGGAGTTCCTCGTGGAAGGTGAAAACGCCGTCAGCATCCACAGTGGATACGATCACACAACTTCCATGTTTATAAGGAAACTTTATAAGCTTCCTGGGTTTGAATACGTTTCAGATATGAAAGTTAAGATGTGGGATACTCCCACGGTAGCGGCATTCGGAAAAACTCTGTTCAGGAATGTAAAGATCGTCTGGTCCTACGAACATGGTGGAAAGAAATGTGGAGATGTGATCATTATGAAAGATCCCAGGAAGAACATAGCAAGTGAGATCGTTGAGGTCAAATGAAGTTTGGTTTTTAACCGCTATTTTGATATAATTTTGCTATACAAAAAATTTAAAAAATATTAATATATGCAGAATGCGGATAATCATTGTCACATTGAAACATGGCGAAATGGCGGCAACAATTTCGCAAAGGAGGTGACCAAAATGAAATTCTTGATTATCGGTGAACCAACACCTGTTCCTGAGCATGTCTCAAAAGAACAGATCCTCAAGCTTTACCAGGAATCCATGGGATGGCTGGAAAAACAGCTGGATTCTGGTAAGATGTTATGTCATTACATTTTCCCGGGACAAGGGGGAATGGCGATCGTGGATGTGGATTCCAACGATGAGCTTCACAAACTTCTTCGAGCTTACCCCCTGCAGCAATTCTTCGATTGGGAGATAAGGCCTCTCTGTGACTGGAAACCCCTCTATGCTGAGTCCATAGAATATTACCGGAAATGATTTTGTGTACTTTGCCCGAGGTTGTTCCAAAAATATTCCAGTTGTTAGCTAATCGGGGTTCGGTGATCGGCGTTCGATGGTGATTTTACTCTATACCTTGTACCCTATTCCCCGGCACCCAACACCAATTATCGAATAGCAGTCAACGAACACCAATGAACGATCACCGATTATCAATTTTGAAACACCCCCGCTTTGCCTTAACTTCCGATCCCTTTACTTTTCTACCTGGTGAGCACTTGTAAGCCATGTATCATAGTGTCTTGGTAACAAGTTGCCGCCATATCGCCTCTGATTCACTATGTTGCCATCTTTTTAACAATTTTCACAGAAAATACTAACTCAGAGATTTTATACTATATCAAACAAAGGAGGTGTTACGATGATACTCATATTAGGTGTGTTTGAAGTTGAAGTCAAACCCGCTTTTAAAGTGATTGAAACCTTAGAAACGGGTGAAATTCTGGGTAGAATCTACAGGAGAGGACTCATAGGAAGAAATGAAGTTCTGGTTACTTACGGTTTTGTCGGTAAAGTAGAAGCTTCCATGGTAACACAAGCATTTTTGGATAGGTTCAAAATTGACAGCGTTATTTTCACAGGAGCAGGGGGATCCATATCGCCGGAAGTGACTATAGGAGATGTTGTTATAGGAGATATTTATGAAGAGCATGATTTGAACATAGCAAGGAGAAAAGCTCAGGAGATCCCAGGATCCCAGGAGATCCTCAGCCTTCTTCTGGATCATATGGAGAATCTAAAAGTTGGGAAAATCGTCAGTGGAGATATGTTCGTTCTCGGTGAGGAGAGAAGGAGAAAGCTGAGGGAGAGAACACACGGAATCTGTGTCGATATGGATTCGGCCGCTGTCGCGAAAGTGTGCTACGAGAACAAAAAGCCATTTGTCGCCCTTAAAACCATAGTCGATGATTGTGGAAACAATGCTATAGAGGAATTTGAAAGGAATTATCAGAAACTCGCTTCAAAATCCTGCGAACTCTTCTGTAAATTCCTAGAGGAGTTCGTCTTGGAATAAAACAAAAAGCCGGGCTCTCCCGGATCCCGGCTCAGTTAACCAAACTCATACCCTCCAAAATAGCCTTTTTGTTTATATCTAAAAGATCCGCTTTCTTCCCTTTCAATTTCCTCTTCAAAGCCTCAAAAACGGTTTCCTTATCCACCACATCCGTTATAGCAATGTATGCTCCCAACATGACCATGTTGGCAACCTTTAGGTTACCGAGCTTGTCTGCGATATCGTTCGCCGGCACCTTAATAACTTTTATATCCTTCCTCTTTGGTTCTCTGTCTATCACAGAAACGTTCATGAAAAGAAAACCTTCTTTCTTGAGATAAGGTTCGAATTTCAAGAGCGATGGAATGTTCATGACGACCACTTCCGTTGGAATATCTATGACTGGGGAAGCAACGGGTTCATCACTTATGACGACGGTGCAATTGGCTGTTCCCCCTCTCATCTCGGGGCCATACGATGGAAGCCATGTCACGTGTTTCCCTTCTATCATCCCGGCTTCCGCGAGGACCTGTCCCATGAGCATGACACCCTGACCACCGAATCCAGCTATTATTAATCCGTGATACATCACACATCACCCACCTTATCTACGAAGACTCCCAATGGGAATTCTTTCACCATATTCTCATCGATCCATTTTTGAGCTTCAACAGGTGAAAGCCCCCAATTGGTCGGGCAGGTTGAAAGGATCTCAACAAGACCGAAACCGATGTTGTTTATTTGAGCTAGAAAAGCTTTTTTAATGTATTTCTTCGTTGTCATGACATCTTTTGGGCTCGTTACTTTCGTTCTTGCAAGAAACGCAACTCCCTTCATCTCCTTCAGCATCTCACAAACATGTATGGGATATCCTTCCCTCTCGGGAGTCCTTCCGTATGGTGATGTGGTTGTTTTCATTCCCAAAAGAGTTGTGGGAGCCATCTGACCACCTGTCATTCCATAGACCGCGTTGTTTATGAAGATCGTTGTGATTCTCTCTCCTCTGTTCGCTGCATGGACCATCTCTGCTGTTCCAATGGCTGCAAGATCTCCATCACCTTGATAGGTGAATATTACAAGATCAGGTCTTGCCCTCTTCATCCCCGTTGCAACAGCAGGAGCTCTTCCATGAGGAGCAACGGTTCCATCTATATCGAAGAATTCATAAGCAAAGACAGCACAACCGACAGGTGCAACTATTATGGTCTTCTCCCTTATATTGAGTTCATCTATGATCTCTGCTACCAACCTGTGGACGATACCATGGTGGCATCCTGGACAATACGTGAACTCTCGTTTACTTAAAGATTCCGGCATTTTATGTGTGATAACGAAATTCATGCTCATTACCTCCTCAGATACTTTTTTAGGTTTTCGAGGATCTCAACTGGTGTTGGCACAACCCCCGCCATTCTCCCATAGAACGGTGTCTCGACTTTTCCTTTGACAGCCAGCTTCACGTCTTCCCACATCTGGCCACTACTCATTTCGACTGTGAATACCAGCTTGGCTCTTTCTGAAACTTCTGAGAGTCTGTCATAAGGAAATGGAAAGAGCGTTATGGGTCTGAAGAGCCCTGCCTTTATTCCTTCTTCCCTTGCAAGTTTCACGACACTTTTCACTATCCTACCAACCGTTCCATGCGCAACTATCACAACATCTGCATCCTCCATCATGAATTCTTCGTATCTAACTTCTTCCTTTTTCATCCTTTCATATTTTTCCTGAATCCTTCTGTTCATCTTTTCTAGGCCATACGGATCTATGTTGAAGGAGGTGACTTTTCTTGGAGGTCTTCCCTTTGCACCTGTTAGAGCCCAATCACTGTGATCCGGTATTTTGGAGGGATCTATCGGGTCCGGAAAAGAAACAGGCTCCATCATCTGTCCCAGCATACCATCTGCGAGTATGAGAACGGGATTTCTGTACTTATCTGCTAAATCGAATGCAAGTATGGTGAGCTCGACGGCCTCCTGAAGAGTTGAAGGTGAGAGCACAAGAAGTCTGTAATCACCATGTCCTCCACCTTTGGTTGCCTGGAAATAATCACCTTGAGAAGGTTGGATATCTCCAAGTCCTGGTCCACCTCTCACAACGTTGACGAAAACTGCTGGAAGCTCGGCGCACGCCATGTAAGATATACCTTCTTGCATCAAGCTGAAACCAGGTGAGGATGTTGAAGTCATGACTCTCTTTCCTACAGATGAAGCACCATACATCATGTTGACAGTTGCGACTTCACTTTCAGCCTGAAGGAAAACACCTCCAACCTGAGGTAGTCTTCTTGCCATGTATTCTGTCAACTCGCTTTGAGGAGTTATAGGATAGCCAAAGTATATTCTGCAACCTGCTCTTATAGCGGCTTCTCCGATTGCCTCTGTTCCCTTAACCATTATTTTCTCACTCATTTCCAACCCCTCCTCGAACCTTTTCAGGAACCATTCTGTACACGGTTATACAAACGTCAGGACACATCAGATAGCAGAAACCACATGCTATACACCCTTCACCAACGTACTCAGCGGGGTGGTACCCTTTAGAATTGAACTTCTTTGAGAATCTCAGAACCTTTGTGGGACACGCATCTATACACAAACCACACCCTTTGCACCTTTCCTGGTCTATCTCAACTTTTCCTAGTGTTTTCGGCATCTTCCCCCTCCTTACCAGAAAGCGATTTTTAAATACCTCTTGAGAGTGAAGATAGGAAACTTCCCTTCGAACTCTCCTAAAAACTCCGGAACAACCGTAAAGGCAACTGGTATTTTCAAAATCTCCGAAGCCTTCTCAAGGATCTTTTCTCCTTCTTCTATTATTTCAGGTGTTGTCTCTTCTTGAAGGTTGGTGTTGTTCACGAGAAAATCCACCTTGATCCTCCCTCTTTTCGAAAGTCGTGTCACATAATCTACGATTTCTTCCGGTGTCTGCGTAAAGGGCCTTCGAGTGTTCACAACGAAATAAAAATAGGTATTCGTCACGCGATCCTTCATGTATCCCACAACTGCAACCCCGTCTTCTTCACCACCTATATCCAAAACTGTCGTATATTCAGGGTTTTGAAGGTAACCAAAGACCGCCGGGGGGATGATCGGGGTATCCGCATACTTCAAATGACCTTTCGGAAACACCGGTACTATTCCGTATTCGTTTAAAAGCTTTTCTTCATCTCTTGATCTGAAATAAGGTGAGACAAAATCCAGATCGGCTAATGCAACTTTTTTCCCTTTCTTAACCTCTTTTATGGCGAAATTCAAAGCGATCTCTGTTTTACCGCTACCAAAAGGCCCAATGAATGCATGATTCTTTTTCACAGCCTTACCTCCTCTGAGTACTTCTTAGCAATCTCCTCTCCTCTCAGGACTCTCAAAACGCCGTGGGCTAATGCTTCTTCCTCTTCCCCTCCGGGAAAGACCATGACTGGCCCTAGGAACGATACTTTCTCTTTTATCCAGGGAACTAGAAACTCTTCATCGTAGGCTAGGCCTCCTGTTAGAACGATCGCATCGACTTCTCCTTTCAAAGCCACCGCCATCTTACCGATCCATTTAACTATTTGATAGGCCATAGCCCTGTAAACCAATTCTGCTTCCTTGTCCCCTTTTCTTATCCTTTCCTGGATTTCTTTTGCATCGTTTGTTCCAAGGTATGCCACCAAACCTCCCTTTCCTTTTATCTTCTTTTTCATCTCTTCCAAGGTGTACTTTCCAGAGTAGCACAGATCTATGAGTTGAGTCAGAGGCAAAGTGCCGCTCCTCTCCGGGGTGAAAGGACCATCACCGTCGAGAGCGTTGTTAACATCAACAACCCTTCCTTTCCTATGGGCACCTATGGATATACCACCGCCCATGTGGGCTACGACTAAGTTCACCTCTTCGTACCTTTTTCCAAGTTTTGATGCGGCTTTTCTTGCAACTGCTTTTTGATTCAGAGCATGGAATATGGATCTCCTCTCAAAGTCGGGATGTCCACTGAGCCTGGCAACATCGATCATCTCGTCAACAACTACAGGATCCACGATGTAAGCTTTTATACCAGCCTCATCTGCTATCTCTTTGGCCAATATCGCACCAAGGTTTGATGCGTGTTCTCCAAAACGTGCTTCTCTTAGATCCTGCAACATCAATTCATCCACTTCGTATGTACCACTTGGGATTGGTCTCACAAGACCACCTCTTCCAACAACCGCACTGAAATCTCTAGGAGAGTAACCAGCTTCCTTCAAAAATTCTATTATCACCTTCTTTCTGAAATCCTTTTGATCTACTATTCGTTCAAAACACGACAATTCCTCGACTTTATGGTAAAGAGTTTTCGATACGACGCATTTTTCGTTCTCGAATATCGCGAGTTTTGTCGAGGTGGAGCCGGGATTTATAACCAATATTCTGAACACATTCGATCACTCTCCTCAAGTCATCAAGGAAGAGAGGGCTATGGAGTAGAGCTTTGATTCATCTGAATCCGCTCTCGATGTGAGAACAACGGGGACCTTTGCTCCCAGAATGACGGATGCAACTTTTGCCCCTGCAAGGAATATCAAAGCTTTGTATAGAATGTTCCCGGCTTCTATGTCAGGTGTGACGATGATATCGGCCTTCCCCGCAACGGGACTCTCTATTCCTTTGTGTTTTGCAGCTTCCTCGGACACAACGTTATCGAGAGCGAATGGACCATCCACAATGCATCCTTTTATCTGTCCTCTTTGATTCATCTTTGAAAGTATCGCAGCATCGAGTGTTGCCGGCATCTTTGGATTCACAACTTCCACAGCTCCCACAACTGCGACTTTCGGAAGCTCTATTCCCAAAACTTTTGCCACATTCACGGAATGTTCTATTATATGCACCTTCTGCTCTAAAGTTGGAGCGATCAACATACCGGCATCGGAAATTATCAGGAGCCTGTCGAAATTCGGGATCTCAAAAACACTGACCATGGCCATGACCTTTCCGGTTCTAAGCCCGTATTCTTCAGCAAGTACTGTTCTCATGAGATCTCCTGTCTTTATCTTTCCCTTCATTAGAAAGTCCCCTTGACCCTTTGAGACCATCTCCACAGCTTTCTTGGCAGCTTCCAATTCGTTCTCAGCTTCGACTATCTCGTAATCTTTCAGATCCAGTCCTATGACTTCCGCTTCTTTCTCCATCTTCTCCCTGTTCCCAACGAGCACGGGATCTGCGATCTCTGCTTTTTTAGCTTCACTCACTGCCTTGAGAACGACATGATCCTCCGCTGCTGCCACAACCAGCCTTTTTCCTTTTCCTTTGGCCATGTCCACCAATTCTGCAAGATGTTTGACCATCATCTCTCACCTCCGAATTTTTTCGGTTTTTCTTCTCCCTTCAATGCTCTCAACGCTCCCAGCGCTAGAGCCTCCATTTCGTACTCACCAGGAACGACAAAGACAGGAGCAAGTCTATAAATATAAACCTTTATTCTGTTAACGAAATCGGAGTTGTTGGCCATTCCTCCCGTCAAAACAATGGCATCCACGTTCCCTCCAAGGATAGCACACATTCCTCCTATCTCCTTGGATATCTGATACGCCATGGCTTCAACGACAAGATTCGCTCTCTCATCGTTTTTGGTCATTTCAAGAGCCCTTCTGAGATCGTTTGTTCCAAGGTAAGCAACTAAACCTCCCTTTCCGACGAAACGTTTTTTCAACTCCTTTTTCGTGTATTTCCCAGAGTAAGAAAGTTTCACGACATCTCCAACAGGAAGTTCTCCTGTTCTTTCTGGGCTGAAGGGTCCTTCATCGTTTGCGTTGTTGACATCTATCATCTTTCCCTTATCGTGGGCGGAAACACTGATACCTCCACCAAGGTGCGCTACAACCATCTTCAATTCCTCGTATTTTTTCCCAAGTTCTTTTGCAATCTTTCTTGCGACGGCTTTGGTGTTGAGAGCGTGCGAAAGGCTCTTTCTTTCTATGTCTGGTATACCTGAAAATCTGGCTTCTGGTACCATCTCATCCACAGATACTGGATCCGTTATGTAAACAGGAATGGAATGAGGTTTGCCGAGCTCATATGCTATGACCGCCGCAAGATTTGAAGCGTGTTCAACAGGCGTTTCGTACTTCAGATAATTCACCATCACCTCATCCACTTCGTACGTTCCACTCTCAAGTGGAGGAAGTATCCCACCCCTTGCTGCAATGGCATCGAAATCCTTTATTTCGTACCCCGATTCGTTCAGAGCCTTTATGATCTCTTCCCTTCTCATCGGCTCCTGTTCCATCAAAGAATCGTATCTGGATAGCTCCTCGGGATCGTGATCGACCCTCTTGTTGTATACACACGTTTCATCCTCAAAAATGGCTATTTTGGTCGATGTCGAGCCAGGGTTTATGACGAGTATTCTGTACATACTCTGGCGGCTTGAAGCCCTTCCCCCTTTCTCAAACAGTCTTTACCTCTTTCATTTTCTTCTCATAAATCTCCACGACTTCTCTCAACCTTCTCACACCTTCAACGATCTTTTCCTCTGGTGGCAGGCAGAACGAGAGTCTCATCGCAGAACACTTTACAGCTTTGACTCTGAAGGCTTTTCCAGGAACGTAGAATATCTTCTTCTTGACAGCTATATCGAACATCTCCATGGTATCGTACCGCTCAGGAAGAGTGAACCATATGAAGAGTCCTCCTTCGGGTTTTGACCATTTAACACCTTCCATATGGCCGAAGTTCTCTTCCAAAGCCTTCAACATGGTGTTTTTCTTTCTTCTGTAAAGATCTATCGATGGTTTTATCTTTTCGAGAATATCGTACCTTTGCAAGAATCTTGCCGTCATCCTTTGAGTGAGGGCTGGGCTGCACAGATCGGCTGCTTGCTTTGCCATGACTATCTTTCTCACTATCTTCTCGTGCGCAATAACGATGCCTATTCTGAGACCAGGTGCCAATATTTTACTGAAGGTGTTCAAAAGGATTACTCTATCGAGTCCTCCTATTTTGAAAATAGGATCTATGTGTTCTCCTTCGAACCTTAAAGCTCCATATGGATCATCTTCGATTATCAGAAAATCATATTTCTCCGCCAATTCAACGAGTCTTTTTCTCTTTTCAAGGGACATCGTGACGCCAGCGGGATTGTGGAAATTTGGAACAACGTATATGAATTTAAGCATATTGAGTTGTCCCAGCGACTCCAACTCCTTGAGTTTCTTCTCAACATAATCCAAATTAGTTCCATCGTCTTCGATCGGTGCAGCTATGAACCTTGGGAATCTGGTTGAGAAAGCGTTCAAAGCTCCCAGATAAACGGGATCGTCCACAATACAATAACTTCTGCTGTCAAGGAAGATTTTACTTATCAAATCCAGAGCTTGTTGAGAGCCTACGGTTATGACCACATTATCTTCTGTCAATCCCTTTATCCCATAGACTCTATGCAGGAGTTTCAAGACCTCTGCCTTTAACTCTGGATCTCCCTCCGTTGTGGAATATTGTAAAACATATTTGTATTCTTTCTCTATAACCTCTTTTGCTATTTCTGCTAGTTCTTCTTTCGGGAATGTTTCGGGATCCGGGGCGCCACCACCGAACGATATGGCATCTTGAGAACCGGCGTATTTCAAAAGTTCTCTTATAAGAGAGGACTTCAAGTTTCTTCCAAGGTAAGAGAGCTTTTCATGAAGTATCTCATCAGTCATCTCATCACCTCCATATTATTATTAGCAAATTCGTGCCATTGTAACTTTAACATAAAAAAGGCGAAATCAGATTGCTTTATTTTGCAATTTGAAAAAAATTGCATGCAAAAACTTTCATTCCTCCTGGAGACTCTTCTTCAGAGCCAGAACCAGCATCCTAGCATCCTCGTCGTTGTAGGTATTTTTCTCTTCCAATTCTTCAAAAACCCTTTCAGGGTCTAAATTAGCTTCCTCTATCGATATACCCTCCATCCTTTCATTTTCACTCTCCAGAAGTTCTTTCGCTTTTTCAACTATTTTATCTTCATCAAATTCTTCGACTTCTCCTTCCTCCCTCCCAATTTTTTCGAAAGCTTCCCGTACTTCGCGTATTTCCGTTCTTTCGGTCCTTTCACTTTCCACTTCGCTTTCAACTTTTTCTGCTGGCTCTACAGAGATTTCTTCCTTAGTCTCCTCCATTTCACTCTCACCTTCTGAGCTCATGGGCTGTACCAGCTCTTCTATGGCCTCTATTTCCTTCCTCATTATCTCCTCGAACGGTACTTCAACTACTCCTTCGGATGTTTTTTGAGGGGTTTCAGGTACTTCCACTGGAGCTGCCTCCTTCGGTTGTTCCGTTTGTTTTGCGATTTTTGCAAGTTCTCTCAATTTCATTATCTTCAATTCAACGAGAAAGAGTGAGACGAAAACCACTATGGATATTCCAAGAGGAAGGAGGATACTTTTGAAATTTCTTTTCTTTTCAACAGTAGTTTCTGTGGCTTGAGGTGTTTCTTGAGTTTCCTGAGGGATTTTGAGCCATTTTTTCCATTCCTCTTCCGGTACACCTTTTTCTATAACTTTCAACATTTGCTGAGCAACCTCGTTGTCCTTGTAAAGGGAAAGGTATGTTTTGGCCTTTTGAAAATCCTTTACCATGAAAGCGCATATCCCCATTCTGAATTTCAAGTAAGGATCGGTTTGTTCGATAGTTGGATCCAGTTCCAGAGCCTTTTCAAACCATTCTAAGGCTTCTTTATAATTTCCAAGAGCATAAGCGTTCATCCCTGCCGAATAATAGTCCATGCCGTTTTGGGAAAAAACAAAGAGTGATAACGCCAACAGAAGAACCAATGAGCATATTTTCATGAGAAATCACCTCATCCGGTACAGGCTGAGGGAGAAACCATCTTTCTCCTTAAAGACTATGTAGAGATCCTTCCCTTCTCCGAAAGCGTCCACTATTTCCTTGTCGAAAATTTGCACCTTCCCCGGGAGTTTTCTATTTTTCATGTTGAGAACTATCAAACTCCTATCTCCCAGTACCACCAGATTATCTCCAAGTTTCACCATCTTGTCGTTCCCCATCCATCCCTCACCGATTATCTGATACTCCCCATCTTTATAGACTATTAGATAATGATCTTTGGTCAATATGTAATACTCCCCGTTTATTCTCAGACAATCCAAAAACTCAACGTTGTATTTGTCTTTCTCGACAGCACTTTTGAGGATTCTCTCTTTCAAGGTATCTTTTTCAAAATACACTATTTCCTGCTCCGTGATCAACAGGTATCCATTCTCCACAGGTACGAGCTTTGCGAAGTATCCCGGTACCGTTATTAGTTTTCTTCTGGTGCTTCCCTTAAGAACGTAAAGGCTTATTCCCTCCACACCTCCTGTTGCGATCAAGGATCTATCTTTCATTATGAGAGCATCTTCCACGTTATCCGGTAGATCTACACTCTCCCCCTCTCTAACTCCTATCTCATCGATAAATATTCTTCTACCGTTCAAGATCAGGCTTATGGTATCATCGAGACGCTTCAAGAAGCCTCCTCTGCCTTTCATCAACAAGGTGTTCCAGCTTCTCAATCCTTCTTCGGTCAGAAAGTAAGGCTCTCCTTCCAGGATTCCTCCACCAAAATAACTCTTAAACCCCATGGATCCAACCTCTGAGAATATCTCCGTGGAGTAATAACCTTCCGGTAGTTCATACTTTCTCAATTTTTCCTTCTTTTCGATCTTTACAACCTTTGGCTTCTCTTCTTTTTTAACACCGGTTCCTTCCCTTTCCACCACTTCAACCGGCAGGTACTCGGGGTATGTGTCTTCCTTGAACCCTTCGAATTTCGGTGGAGTATATGATAAGAAATTCTTTATCCTGTTCAAGACTTCCTCTTTCGTATATATATCCAGAAAAGAAGCGTGATATGTTTCATGTTTGAAAGGATAATCCTTGAAATCATCGATTTTGGTGATTCCATCTCCTCTTCCCAGAGTCAACTCTGGGTAAAATCTTGCAAGTTGTGTGTTTGAAAAATCTATATCGAAAGGAGGAACATCGCCGGAAATCAAAAGTAAGTTCTCTTTCTTAAAACTCAGATCCCTCAACCCCTTCACAATTTCAGAATCTGGTAGAAGGTCGCTGTAGTACGTGTTGACAGCTTCTAGGTAGTTGAAAATAAAGACAGAAGCGGATTCTGCCATTCTCTCAGGTATTCCAAATATTTCCGCCACGATCTTCGGATCCTTGTTGTAGAAAGTCGCTCCGAAAAAGAGAGGATTGACAATGTTGTTGCCTTTAACAGGTGTGGAGATCAGAACGATCTTTCTGAAGCTTTTCACATCTGGATGGTTCTTCAAAAGAGTCAGAACGATCAATCCTCCTATTCCATGTGCGATAACGTCGAAAGTGTATTTATCGTATTTTTTCAACTCCTCATAGAGTCTTTCACTTTCGAAGAGAACGTAACTCGTTTTACCAGACTTTTTGAACTCATCGTACATTTGGTTATACAGAAGGGATCTTGAATCGATCAAAGGGTATCTGTAAAGTGCAATTGTTCTATCTGGAAACACGCCTTCCCAGAAATTGACCCCTATTTCATGCATTTCACCTTTAAACGTTGGATCTTCCCCAGGAACTATCAGTACAGCTGGTGCTGAAGATTTAGGAGCTTCTTTTATCACACTTATCCCCAACTCCTGCTTTTTGGGAACTTTCGTCACTATTCCTATGACGGATGTATGAAACGAAGAAACTTCAACGTAATAACCCTTATCGTCTTTTCTTATCTGAGAGCCCGGAAACACTCTGTAGTGATCCCCTGATTTTGGAATGTAAGCAAGAGCCAGATTGTTGTATTCGGGTCCGTAGTAATATTGCGCTGGAAAATAATATCTGAATTTCAAAGGTTTCAATGCGAATTCATCGACATTGTCCGAGGGTCTAACGAAGTAGAATTCAGAGATAAAAGGGCCCAGTTTTCTGTAAGCGTTTGCCGTATCCCCCTGAACTCTCTCTATTCTGATCTCTTTTTTTCTTCCGAAAGCGCCTGATGGTATATCCACAACAAGATACCTAACGGCGGCTCGACTCCACTCTTCCGTTTTGATCTCAACTCTCCCAGGTTGTTTCACGAACAGAAAGAAGATGAGCAAGCCACCGATGATACCACCCAATATGGAAATTAGGAGAATCTTCCTCCTGAGGATCCTTTTAAATATGGATTTGAATCTGTCGATAATCATTTTCTCATAATGGCCTCTTTCACATCTTTGAGAAACTCATACGTTTTCCTGAAACCCAAGCGCAGAAGCTCCAGTGATGTCTCTTCATAGATCTCATCGGCCATTTTTCGAGATTTTTCAACTCCCACGAGTTTTATCAAGGTCTTTTTATTGATATCTTTCCCCACGTCTTTTCCTACAAGGTTCGGATCACCTTCAACGTCTTTAAGGTCATCGAAGATCTGGAATGCCACACCAAAGGCTCTTCCCAATTTTTTCAAGGTCTCTTTCAAACTCATTTCTTTTGCGACTATTGAAGGAGCAGAGAAGGAAAAACCGAAGAGGGCACCCGTTTTGAGCTCGTACATTTTCAAAACGTCTTTCTCTGTCACGTTCTCACGATTTTCATATTCCACATCCGCGGATTCTCCCAGGAGAAGATCGAAAGCGGTTTCGGAGAATTCCCTCATCAGTATGGGATTCATCGTTCTGGAAAGGATGGAGAAGGATAGAAAGAAGAGGCCATCTCCCGCCAACACAGCGATGTTCTCCCCAAAGACTCTGTGACAAGCAGGTTTTCCTCTTCTCATTTTTGCATCATCTATCGCTGGTAAATCGTCGTGTATCAGTGAAGCCGTGTGGAGGAGTTCGACTGCTACGGCAACATCCATTACTTCCTCTTGCGACAACCTCAAATCACTGGATACGGAGAAAATGATATTAGGTCTCAATCTTTTTCCACCAGCTGTTAGAGCATATTCCATGGCTTTTTCCACAGCCAGATTCAACCTTTTCGGTATTGCCTCCCGCAATTTTCTCTCGAAGAGCTCATTCATCCTTCTTTCCCTCATCCTCTTCTCCACGATTTTCCAGCATTCGTCTGAACATATCGATATCCATGTTCTTCACGAACTTTTTGAATTCCTTCTCCTCACTCTCGGTGGGTATCTCCAGTTCCACAGAGTGCTCGTTTATTATCTCGTTCGTAACGTAAATCGGTATTCCTTTCTTAACGGCCAAAACAAGGGAATCGGAAGGTCTTGCATCGATTTCCAGGAAGGCTGCTTCTTCATCTTCTCCTTCCTCAACATCGATATACGTTAAATCCTTTATAACGATCGTTGCGTAGAACGTGTTATCTTTGACCGAATGTATTATCACCCTTTCTATCTTCGCATCCAGGGATTCCAGAACGTTGAATATGAGGTCATGAGTTAGAGGCCTTGGAAACTCCATCCCTTCCAACGCCATTGCGAGTGCATACGCTTCACAGGCTCCGATCCAGATGGGAACCACCTTGTTAGTACCTTCTATTCCTAAAATAACAACTGGTGTGTTGTTTATCCTATCTAAAACCAACGCTTTCACCCAGGCTTTTCTCACAATGAGCACCTCCTGAACGATCTACCACAAAAAGATTATACTATCTATTGGGAAAAAAAGGAGGGTGACAATATGGAAATATATCTTGCTACCACCAACCATCATAAATTCGCAGAAATCAAAAGAATAGCACCATCCTGGGTAGAACTCATGCTTCCAGAGAACAAGATAGAGGTGCTGGAGGATGGTGAAACGTTCATCGAAAACGCCTTGAAAAAAGCGTTGATTTATGGAGACAATCTTGAAAAGCCCATCTTAGCTGATGATTCAGGGCTCGTTATAGAATCACTCGGAGGTTTCCCTGGTGTTCTGTCTGCCCGATTCATGAAGGGTGAAAGTTATGAAAGGAAGATGAGGGAGATATTGAAAATGCTGGAGGGAAAGGATAGAAAAGCTTCCTTCGTGTGTTCAGCCGTCTTTTACGACCCTCTCACAAAGCTTTTGATAGGGGTGGAAGAAAAGGTGACGGGTAGGATCACGGAGAAAATAAGAGGGAATGGGGGATTTGGGTACGATCCGATATTTCTCCCGGAAGGACATGATAAAACCTTTGGAGAGGATCCGGGTATAAAAGAAAAGCTGAGTCACAGATCAAAAGCCTTCAAGAAGCTTTTTTCTCTACTCGAGAGGATCTTAGATAAATCAGCAGGATGATACCTATCGCTATAAAAACCAAACTGATGATCTTGGCTATTCTGTAATTTCCAAGCATCAAACTATCGACTCTCAAACCTTCAATGAAGAACCTTCCAATTGAATAAAGTATGAGATACAGGGCTGTTACCTCTCCGAATCTTTTTCTGTATTTTCTATAATACACGGTCAGTGCATAGAAAACGAAAAGATCCCATAGGGATTCATAAAGGAAAGTGGGATGAAAGAAATCTTGGTTTCTGAATTCCATCGGCCTGAACTTTTCGGGAACGAACATCTTCCACGGAAGGTTCGTTGGAACGCCAAAAGCTTCGTAATTGAAGAAATTTCCCCACCTTCCGATTGCCTGGCCCAGAGGAAGCACCCCTGTGAAAATATCGAGTCCTTGAAGAAAGGTAAAAGATACGTTTTTCTTCAACCTCGTGTACAGAAAACCTGTAAGAATAGCAGCTATAACGGCTCCGTGTATGGCGAGTCCTCCATGCCATATCTTGAATATTTCGGAGAAATTTTTAGAATAGTAATCCCATCTGAACACAACGTAATAGATTCGAGCTCCTATCACACCAGCTATTATCCCGTACACCAAGACTTCATCGAGGTGCTCGGGATTTACCCCTTCTCTTTCCGCCCTTCTTCTTGCGATGTAGTAGGACAGAAAGATCCCGGTTATGATCAAAACAGAATACCATCTTATCTCCAATCTACCAATTCTCACAATGTAATTTTTCAAGATCAACCTGCCCGTGAAAACCTCTCTTAAGAAGAAAAACATCAGAACGATAATTACTACTGCCAATAGAACGATGAGAAATTTTTTCATCTTTTGCCTTCCCTCCAGATGCGTTTTGCCAGGTCTTTAACCTTGAAAGAAGTCAAAACTATGTGTCCACTGTCCAGGATGATCGCCGATTTTGCCTGCTTTCCATAGGTTATGTTTATCACTTTGTTGTGGTATTGTGCTGTATCCTTCACTTTTTTTGCAAAAGAGCTTGAAATAGGCACAACAGCGATCACACGATCGCTTGGAATAAAGGCTTTTCTGCTTAGAGATACGAATCCCACACTTTCACCTCACATCATTTATGAGGTTTGTATTCTTTTAAAACCATGGTGTGAGATACGTTACCGCTATCGTCGTAGGCGACCACTTCCAAAGGAACTGGGAAATCTGGATCTATGGTCATCATGAACACTTTCTTCTTGGTGTTGTCGTAGTAGTAAGTTTCGTATCCTGTCCTTCCACATACTTTCTTTTTCTTTCCCACTTCTATGTATCCCATACCGTAGAGGCTCATTTTCTCTCCTTCATAGAATTCAAGCTGTTCGTAGATCGGCATGATCATTGCAAAGAATGGTATACCAAAGAAAGCACCGGTTCCCCAAAGTCCCACGATACTTCCCCAGACTTGGCCAAAATCCGCAAGATCCGCTGTTGGTACCACCGTTTCGAAGCTGACGAAGATCTTCGATTTTCCCTCCCCAAGATTCGTGACATCCACTGTCATTAAGGAAGTTTTCATCTCGGAATCTTCCCTCACTGAAACTTCAAAGACGTATTTTCCAGGTTCCTGAAAACCTTTCGGCACCCATGCAAAGGATATCGCAACGAGTCCCAGGAGTATCACAACCAGAGATCTTTTCATATACATCCCTCCTCAAGAGATCGCTTGTTCTCTTATTATATCATCAAACAGTTTTGATAGAATAAATTGGCAGAAGATAACGAAGAGGGATGTGAAGAATATGAAACAATTTTTGATGATGATACTTTTATTATTGGTCGTTTCCTGTGATCTAAACATATTACCCCCAAGCATATCGGTCGTGTCATCGGGAGATCACATTGTGGGGAGGTTGTGTTACATCTCAGTCAAGGTCACCAAAGGTGGTTTCCCACTTTTGCAAAAAACTGTCAAGTTTCAAAAACTAGTTGGTTCTCACTGGGAAGATCTGGAAGATGAGATTTCAGGGCAAAGTGCTGTCAGTACGGATTCGGATGGTATAGCTTCCATTGGGGTTGTATTTGAAGAGCCAGGAACGTACACTATCAGAGCCATTTTATTACCTGAAAATATCGTCAAGGTGTTCAACGTTCATGTTGATCCCGTGAAGTGGATGTTCCTCATGTGGTTCGCCGCTGATAACGATCTCTATCAATACGCAGTGGGAGATTTGGAAGAGATGGAAGGAATACAGGGTGATTTCTCTTTAAGGATAGTTTTCGATACACCTTTTCCCACGGACACCATATGTTACCTAGATGATCGAAGTCAATTGGTTTGTAAAGATATCGAGGAAATAAACTCAGGTGATGGTGATATTTTGAAGCTGGAATTGATGAAAACGTTATCTATTTCATCGGAGTACCATGGGCTTGTGATATGGAACCATGGAAACGCATGGATATACGATAACCTTTATGAAAGGATCGCTTCTCTGGATGATACATCGAATGATGCCCTCACAACCAGGGAGTTGAAAGAAGCCGTAAAAGAGGCGTTGGAAGCATCAAATACCGACAAATTGGATGTTTTAGGAATGGATGCATGCCTTATGGGTTCTTTGGAGATTCTGTACGAGCTGAGGGATGTAGCCGATTACATCGTTGCATCCGCATCACCTGAACCGGTGGAAGGATGGAACTACAGGTTTTTGGAGATGACATCTTACCAGGATTCCTACAACTTATGCGAGAAAATCGTGGATTATTATTTCGAGGATCTTCCAGATGAAAAGGAAATAACCCTCGCTGTCTTTGACACCAGCAAAGTCGGTCAGTTCATAGAGAGGTTCAACATTCTCTCTTCGAGGATCTTGGAGCTCTTCGATGAAGATCCTGGTTTCAAAAAGCGCTTTGAATCTTACCAGGGGAACTTGAGGATTTATTCTATATCTCCAGAAGGTACAGAGAGGGTGCTTGTGGACCTTGGTGAACTCTTGAACCTTTTGAAAAGTGAAAGTGAGCTTTCTTCCTACATTTCGCAAATTCCCCTTGGGGAATTGATACCATACTCCAAAGTATCGGAAGATCTTGAAGGACTTTCCGGGATGAGCATATTCTTCCCAGAAAGGAATCTTTACATGAGTTTTATAGAGGACTATTACACCCTTTCTTTCACTGAGGATACCTACTGGGATGATGTTCTATCTTCTTTGTACGGAGAGTGATCGATTTGATTACTGGATTCGGCGTTGATGTGGTTTATATAGACAGAATGAATGAAAAGCTCGCAGACAGGATCCTTGGAGATGAGGAGAAGAAATTGATTCCAGGTTCAAGGAAGAAAGAGTTCCTCGCTGGTAGGTTCGCTCTTAAAGAGGCCTTTTTCAAAGCTCTGGGTACGGGTCTTAACGGTCATTCCTTCAAAGACTTGGAATTTCTGAAGAAAAGCTCAGGAGAACCCCTCCCGGTACTTCACAAGGATTTTCGAGGTTTCAACATGATCCATGCGACTCTATCTCATGATGTCGTGGCGATCGGTGCAATTATCCTGGAATACCTGGAAGGAAACGTCTACCTAGCTTTGGGAACGAACCTAGGGGATAGAATGAAGAATCTGGAGCAAGCTGTGAAGCTTCTTGAGGAGCACGGTGTTTATCCGAGGAGAAAATCTCATGTTTATGAAACAGAGCCTTATGGTTTGAAGAACCAGCCACCCTTTCTGAACCTCGTTTTGGAGGTTGAAACAAGATTGAGTCCTCACGAACTTCTGGACCTTGTTCTGTACATAGAAAAACTTTTAGGAAGAGAGAGAAAAGAAAAATGGGGTCCCAGAAAGATAGATATAGATATCTTGTTCTACGGAAATCTTATCGTGAGAACAGAAAATCTGGTTATACCTCATTACGACTTCCAGAATAGGGATTTCTTCTTAAGACCTTTTCTCGACATAGAACCAGAATACGTGCACCCGGTTCTAGAAAAAAGGATATCTGAGATGTACAAAGAGTTGAAGAAAGATAGCTGTGTTCCTATTGGTCAGATCTGACAAGCTCATGGAAGAAATCTTCCCACATCTTCAGTATTCTATCGGGAGAATAGTGCTCTGCAAGCTCTCTCGATTTCTGTCTGTACTGTTCATAAAATGATCTATCTTCCATGAACCTTCTTATAAGTTCAACAAATCCCGTAACATTGGATGCTTTCGTGTAATTTTCGAAGAACACATCTTTGTAGATATCAAGGTCCCTCAAAATCAATGGTAAATCACAATTCACAGCTTCCAGAACCGACATCGGAAGCAATTCATGGTGGGATGGAAGGAAAAAAACATCTGATGCGTTCAGATAGAGTGCCACTCTTTCTCTCTCGACAATGCCTGTGAAGATAACATTTTCAGGAGGATTTTCCAAAAGCTTTTTATACCTCTCATACCCTTTCATCATTTTTCCAAAAGAAAATCCACCAAGCCATATGAACAACGTATCCTTTAAAACCTTAGCTGCTTCCACGAAATCGTCTATACCTTTTCTCTGCTGAATCTGACCAGCTCCGAGGACGATGAACGCTTTCTCAGGCAGCCTCAGTTTCTTTCTCAATTCCTTCTTATCCCTTCTGGGATAGAACACGTCCGTTGCCACAGTGTTCGGTATAAAAACGATTTTATCCTCCCTTATTCCCATTTTCACAAGTTCCTTCTTGAAATATGGATTCACAACCACACATCTATCCGCCGAACCATAGAAATAACGAAGATAGATCCCAAAACCCTTTCTGAGAAAACCAGGAAGTTTCAGACTTCCTTTCAAAGAGTCCGGAACGACATGAACAGATATCGAAACTTTCTTTCCGGATCTTTTGTACTTCCATATTTCCCGAAAAGAAGGAACGTCCATCGTGTGAACGTGGAGAACATCGTGTAGATCTTTATCATTGACAAAGACCTTGATCTTTTCCGATTTTCTCAGTACCTTCACGTGATCTTCGAAAGCAGAGCCCACCCCTTGACCTCTAACTTTGTTTGCAACGGACCTGATGTTCACCTCGATCATGCAGATCTCTCCATCGTCCTTCCCAATCTCTCCAGAGTTTTCTTCTTCCCAAGGACATGGATGGTTTCAAAGAGCCCTGGCGTTACCAATTTTCCTGTAACAGCACCTCTTACAGTTTGAAAGAAATTCTTCTTCGAAGCGATACCAGACGATGCCAGATCCCTGAGAAGCTTCTCAATGGCTTCTATGGACCACTCACTCAAACTCGAAAGACCTTGGTAGGTAACTTCCAACACTTTCTTTGAAAATTCCTTTTTCAAATACCTTTCGATGTATTCCTCTTCATAAGGGAATTCATCGTTGAAAAACGGCTCGGAAATCTCTAGGAGCTGTTTCAAGGTGTTCACTTTTTCCCTGCATATTTTCATAACGTTCGATGTGTATTCTCTGTCTTTCTCCATTTCACGGATGACATCTTCCCTTTCAGCAAGTGAAAGCCATTCTTTGAAGCGGTCTATCAGATCTTCAATCTCCATCGATCTCATGTGTTTTCCGTTCAACCACTCAAGCTTTTTGTGATCGAATATAACCCCTTTGTTCGATATATCCGAGGGTTTGAAATCCCTCAATTTTTCTTCTATGAGAAACACCTCATCACCTTCGACTTTCCATCCAAGGAGGGCCAGATAGTTGACGAGGGCTCTACTCAGATATCCTTCCTTTCTGAAGTGATCAACGGACGTTGCACCGTGTCTCTTACTCAAAGGGGATCTGTCAGGTCCAAGTATGAGAGGTATGTGCATGAAAACAGGATGATCCCATCCGAAAGAGTCATAGAGCATTATCTGTTTTGGTGTGTTGGAGAGATGATCCTCCCCTCTGAAGACGTGGGTTACATTCATCAGATGATCGTCGATGACGACCGCGAAATTGTAAGTTGGAAAACCGTTGGATTTTATTATGACGAAATCCTCGAAAGATGAGTTATCGAATTTGAGAGGTCCTTTGAGAAGATCATCGAAAGTGGTCTCACCTTTCGGTATCTTGAATTTGATGGTTATATCATGACCCTTGTGAACGAAATCCTCTGGATACTCGTAGAACCTTCCGATCTCTTTTTCCTTATCCTCCAAATCGTAAACTACATAGTAAGCCTTCTTCATCTCAACAAGCTGCCTTGCATATCTTTCATATATTCCCTTTTCAACTCTCTCACTCTGCCTGTACGGTCCATATGGACCCCCAACATCGGGGCCTTCATCCCAATCGATGCCACACCACTTCAAAGCATCCATGATGGCCTTCTCAAAATCTCTACTCGATCTTGAGATATCGGTATCTTCTATCCTCAAAATAAATGCACCTTTTTCCTTTCTTGCGAACATCCAGTTGAACAGAGCCGTTCTTGCACCTCCAACGTGAAGGTAACCAGTTGGACTTGGAGCGAATCTGACTCTTACCACGTTTTCACCCCTTCTGAATTTTTCAAGTATTTATTCTACTACGAAAGCGTTTATGGTTTAATTTTCTAAAGGGGGTGATGAATTTGAAGAAAGAGCTTGTGGATTTCATAAAATCCAGAAGGAGTGTTCGAAAATACGAAAGCACTCCTGTTGACGAAGAAACGATAAGGGAGATTCTGAAGCTTGCTTTCGAAGCACCAAGTGCTGGAAACCAACAACCATGGAAAGTTTACGTAACTTCCAATCCGGATATCAAAGAGAAGCTGGTGAAAGCTGCATGGGGACAGAGTTTCATAAAGGAAGCACCTTGGGTTCTGGTGGTCTGTGCTCTGCCAGAAGAAAGTGGAAGGGTTTACGGCGATAGGGGTAGAAAGTTGTACTGTATACAGGATACGGCAGCGTTGATCGTGTACATAATGTTCGCAGCGAGAATTTTTGATCTCGATACCTGCTGGGTTGGTGCCTTCAGTGAAGATGAGGTTGTAAGAATTTTGGATCTTCCAGCAGAGGAAAGACCCGTTGCGATAATTCCTGTGGGGAAAAGGGGGGAGATCCCCAGAAGAAGGGGTAGGAAAGAATTTGAAAATGTTGTGAAATTTATCACATAAATCCTTCAACCGCTTCTTTTAAGGAGGCCTTTCTTTTTCGCATATTTTTCCATAATCTGGAACATCCATATACCGATTGGAAGTAATATACTTCCTATCAAAAGCAGGGGAATGTAATAGTCTGTCAGTTCTAAAACGCCTCTTCCTTCAAGAATAGCAAGTCTCATTCCCTTCAAAGCGTAAGTTGCAGGAGACATCCTTGCGATCGTTTGCATCCAATTGGGGAGAACGTCGATCTCATAATAAACTCCTGAAAACATGAGAAGAAGCGCTTGGAATATATGAACAACCTGAACACCTTTTTCGGGTGATATCAGTGGAAGAATTGCTCCGACGATGCCAAGACCTATGAATGAAAGGCTGGAAACCATGAGTATCACGAATGCTGAGAGGAAATCTGCGTTCGATAGATCGAGGTTGAAGAACAAAGAGGTTATCAGAAGTATCAAGCCACTTCTTATAACACCGTAGATCACACTGTATAAACATACACTTATTAGATGTGTGACTCTGGATATAGGTGCCATGAAAGTGTACTCTATCGTTTCTTCCCATCTCTCCCAGGCAACAGTTTCGGCAACTATTTCAAAGAGTACGGAGAGGTATCCCCAGATTATGGAACCTATGAGCATGTAAAGTATCAAATAATTCACGTCAACATCCGCTCCAAATTTCCTCATGGCTCTCCCTATGAACCCCATCGTTATGGAATTTGCAACGGTGTATGCAAAGAAAACCAACTCCCATTTCCAATATCTTTTACTCAGATCGAAATTTCTCTTCACAAAAGCTAATGCTCCTCTCAGTTCTCTCAACAAATTCATTCGACCACCTCCAGATCCTCGAACATCTCACCTGTGAAGAACATGAACACCTCTTCCATCGTGTATGCATTTGCTTTTTCCTTCAATTCCTTTGGAGAGCCAATAGCAACGAGTTTCCCTCTATGGAGAATCCCAATTCTATCACAAAGAGTTTCAGCTTCTGTCATATCATGGGTTGTGAGAAGCACCGTTGCATCGTGCTCTTTTATCACTTGAAGTATCAGATCCTGTACTTCCCTCTTGGCCCTGGGATCCAATCCCGTTGTTGGTTCATCAAGAAGAAGCAATATTGGAGATGTTAAGAATGCTCTCGCGATCGCCACTTTCTGCTGCATCCCTCTGGAAAATTCTTCTAAAGGATCGTTAAGTCTGCTTTCAGAGAGTCCTATCTTTCTTGAAATCATTTTTATTTTCTCTCTGGCCGCATTTAAAGGTATTCCGTAAATCCCAGCTGTGAAGAGAAGATTCTCCATCGCAGATAGTTTTTTGAAAAAGCTCGCTTCAACAGAAACTCTGTTTATCATACTTTGAACCTTTTTAGGATACCTGACCACATCGTATCCGAAGACCTCTATTCTTCCCTCATCTGGTATGAGAAGGGTGGAGATCATGCGAACGATCGTGGATTTTCCAGAACCGTTGGGGCCAAGCAAACCAAAGATCTCTCCTTTCTCTATCTCAAAGGAAACTTTTTTAACAGCTTCAATAAGTTTTCCACGTGTCCTGAAATATTTCGAAACGCCATCAACTATCAACGCTTTCATGGCAATACACCTCCATACAAAAAAAGACCGCGGTCTGCCTCACCGCGGTCTTTTCAAGCTTTGTGAAGTCTATTTCACAAATGCCGGCGAGGCAGACTCTTCCTATGTTTTTCTAAAACTTTATTAAGTAACATCTTAAACATCTGCCCCGCCTCCTCTTTTTCCACATTTTCCTCGATGAATTATATCACACGATCTGATCAAAATTGAATTTTCTTTTCAAACTACTTTGTGCATTTCGAAGTCGCATGTCCTTCTCTTTCTCCTTCATTTCATTAAGATTTTCTCTTACTTTTTCGATCTCCTTTGTTCTTTCTTTTCCAAGTCTTTCTTCGTCCAAAAGGATGGGTAGCTCCTTCTCAGAGATGGATCTTTTAAAACTCGAGATCTTATGAGCTTTTCTGAGTTTTTCACCTTTTCGAGCTTTTTTATTTTTGAGCTCATCAATTTCTTCCTTCACCCTATTCTATATCTTCCTTTATCTCCCTGATAACGCTTTCTCCAGGAACATGGAGACATCACTCAGTATACCTAATTTCTATCCTTTGAAGCTTCTCAAAGTCTCAGGCTTTGAAATCGTCTGGCTTAATGTTTATATCCTTCTAAGGTTTAATCGAAGCATCTTTTAAGGCTTAATGGGAAAGATCTCCACGTTCTTTATAACCATGTTCACGTTTTTCCCAACGTAGAAGATATACATGATTCTGATCCTTGCCTCTTCCGGTTTAGAAGCTTCCTGGAGCCATGGGAATCTCCCTTCGTTTACTTCCTTTTATGAGAAATTTCTCATCTCATTTTCTCCAAAGGTTGTTATAGTTCTCTTGCTATGGTCTGACCTTTGAGGAAGAGCTTCATATTGTTTCATCTGAGCCTATCACCAAGCTAAAGTTAATGAGATCACCTATTTTGATCCTCTACTTTAACGTTCTCTCAGAGCTGAAAATATAAAGAAATAGTCCCGGCTGGAAGTTACATATATCGTTTCATCGGGACCTATTGATAAATAATCTTTCAGCGCTTCTCTCCTCGGTTTTATGAGCTATTGCATGCCATTTTAACTCACCTTTAGCTGTAAGGAAAGACTAGATATCTGACAGTAAAGAATACGTACAAAGTATAAATCTCATATAGCTTCGGAACATAAAAACCAATCTGCTTGCCATAAGCGGTTGTTTTCCAGTTTTTCACTTTGTGCAGTATTAAGCAAAAAGTGTTTAGTATGTATTCAAATAATACTCCTATCGTTTCTCATACTATTTACTTTCCAAGGTGAAGGAATTAAAAATCAAAATATTCACCAAACAAAAGAACTTTCTTTTCTTCTGTCATCTGGAAAGTGGATGACGATGGAAATTTATCTACCTCATTCCCCCATGCTATCCATCCAGGTCTTCTATTTCGTGCAAACAATTCTATATAAGGGCTAGGACTACATAGTTCAATTATACGATATATTTCTTCAGGTTTACGAGAGTGAACAGTTTTGGGTGCTACGATAATATTAGGCGTTCTACGTCCGGGTTCAAGGGTTCGTAATTTTCCTCTAACCCCGAACAGAATCAACTCTGTCACATTTCTAAAATAAAATCCCACACCACGTCTGTCCGGTCCACCGTCTTTCCTCACTTTATACCAGACTATGTTGGTTTTATACTCGAATCCCCATGCTTCTATTACCTCTAGACCTTCTTTCAGCAGAGCATTCGGAACCCACAGATAAAGGTGGGCTTGGTCATCAACTATTTCGCGCACAGGAAGTTTTTTAATCTCCTCAAGGGTCATGGTAGGGTATCTATAAAGTCGTTTATGTTCGGGAGCCATTTTACCTGTTCTGTTTTTGAAAGGCCATGGAGGATCCGCCAGAACCGTTTTGAATTTCGTGCTTCCCGCCACTTGAAGAAGGCTTTCAGCGATCGACAACTTACCATCCACCCCCTTCAACGTGTCATCTCTCAACATATAACTTTGGTGTTATGCCAAATGCTAGTACAGGACATCCTCCAGAAGAATTAGAAAAAATACGGGGCTTTAACTTATCCATATGTGTTGTGGACATGCCATATGAAGCTCCTTTTCCTAGTTTTCTCAATAATCCCTCTAATTTCCAAGATCGCGTGATTATGATTCCAACATCAATTAAACCATATTCATGGAGAATCCTGAAATTGTTCAAATCTCTATCAAAGAATGGATCCTTGTTGTTCCACTCTGTTTCGACAGCCACTTTATTCTTATAATAGTCCACATGATGTGTTGGAATATCATAATCTTTCTGTTCCTCTGAGCCGTCTTTGGGTTTGATATTAACAATAATATGTATATCAAAAGCTGTCTCGTGCCATCCGTATTTAGCAAACATACCATTGATATTCTTTGCTATTGGTGATTTATTGCCTCCTGGTGTAAGAATATCTTTCTTGGGGAGTTTGAAATTAGAAAGCACAAGCATAAGATCCTTCCATTCTTCAGGGTGGTCGTATTTAAGAACTGCAATCGCATTCCTCCACTCAATTATTTCATATTTTTCTCTTATGTCCTTTGGTATCATATCCAGCGACATTCTTTTAACCCCCTTCCAAAACACATTAGGCACCACGGGTTTTTCATTACCATATCAACAATCTCAATAAACCGCATCTTTTATTCTTTTAATATAATAACTCTTTCCACTATCCCCTAGATAATTTCTCTTTCCCGATGACAGATCCTCATCAAAGAGTTTCTCTTTCAGTTCTTCTCATTACTCTCTAAGCAATTCGGACGCGACTTTCTGAAGTTCACAGGGAACCGAAGCGAAACGCTTCTTTGTCTGGTTGAGTTCCTTTTCTAACTTGAGGATCTCTTCCATAAGGGCTTTTATCATACTTTCTTATAGCCTGACAATTTGTCTAAGCTTTTTCCTGGTTATGTCAACAAATTGCTGTAAAATTACCCTACACCCTATTACAAGACTCATTCCTCCATGTTCAGATACCTTCTTCCAGTCAGCCACTCTTCGTTTATGTCTATCAATATCGCCACAGCAAGTCTCATCAACGATCTCCCATTCGGAAACGCTCCTACAACTCTACTCCGTCTCTTGAGCTCCTTGTTCACTCTCTCCAGCATGTTCGCTGTCTTTATCCTTCTCCAATGCTTCTCAGAAAACGATTGGTAGTTGTACAAATCATGTATGTACCTTTCACACGTGGATGCCGCCCTCTTTAAACCTTCTCCTCCAAGTTCCTCGATAAACTTTTGCATTTCTTCATCACATCCCTCACAAAATGTACATGACACATCTGCCAGCTACTCCCTAAAAAACGCTTTCTTTACAGCCGCTCCTATCCCTTTGTGCTCATCCGATACCACAAGCTTCACTCCTCTAAGCTCTTGCTTCTTTAATCCCTCGAACACTTCTAACCAAAATCCTTCCCTTTCACTTTTCGCAAGTTTCATGCCCAGTATCTCTCTGTATCCGTCTTCCCTGCCTCCGCTACTATCAGAAGAGCTTGCGTTTTGTACCTCCCAGCTATTTCATCTCTCACCTTGTAATAGCTCGCATCGACAAACAAATATGGTATCTCTTCTTCAATAGGCCTGTTCAAAAACTCCTCAACCTTCTCGCCCAATTCTTTCGCTATCTTAGAAACAGCTTGGGGAATATCTCTTCACCACTCAAGGTAACTATTATCTCTCTTATCTTCCTCGTGGAAAATCCTTGTATGTAGGACTCCACAACAGCGTTTCGCAAGGCTTTCTCTACAATACCTTTCAAATACCTGTGTTTGAAATGGAAACTCCCTCAGTTGTGGTTTTAAAAGTTCCAAAACCCCATATCTCGTTTTTGAGCCTTCTCCTTCTGTATCCGTTTCTGTGCGCTTTCCTTGAAATGGTTCTTTCATAATGCGTCACACCAGATTGAAGTTGTGTCCACGATGGCGTTTAGAAACCATGTCAGAATTTGCCTCATTCTCTCTTCGTTATCCTGGAGAAACTGGAGTATAATCTCTCCAGGAAAGGTGAAATGCTTTTTCATGGCCCTGTATCTCTCTTTTTAAAGTGAGAGTTTCTTTTATTCTACCGGGACATAGGGCTTTTTTCATTTTTACAGCATTTATTGTACACTACCCTAGCATTCGTTTAATATTCATTTCATTTTGAAAAGTCCAGATATAAAAATAAGGATATCAATCGTATTCGATATTGAAGATGCTTTGACTCTGCCTATTCAACATAACGGAGTAATCCAAGGATTTATATAGTTTTTCCTTGGAGTTCTAGCAATAGTGAAATTCCCTTTTTACCCTCCTTAATAGAAAAATTGGGCAGGCATGAAAGATGGTATTAAGACTTAGCTTCCTCATCTGCTTCGTACATCTCAAGGATGTAATCGTACGTCCTTCTCCTTCTTCTCGCTTCATTGAGCTCTTCTCCTACTTCTTTGATCTCCTTTGCTTTTTCTTTTCCAAGTCTTTCCTCGTTCAAAAGGATGGATAGCCTTTTCTCAAGAATGGATCTTTTAAGACTCAAGATTCTGTGCATTTTCCTGTGTTTCTCAACTCCTTTTAGTCTTTCTACCTCATTTTCGAGTTCGTTGATTTCCTTTTTCATCTTCTCTATGTCCTTCTCCATCTTTTTTATAATATCTTCATCAGGAACATAAAGATCTGGACCAAAAGGAAATTCCATATCACTTAGTATATCTATCTTAACCCTTTTCTTTTTCAGCGTAATGTTATCGATTTTCATCCTTTTGATTTTCTTATTGTCAATATAAACAATTTCTCCCTTTTCTTTCAAAACCCATCTTCTATCGAGGAAGAACAGGGGGATGTTTTCAACGTTTTTTCCGTGGGATTCAAAAAAGATGACAGGTTTTGAGAAGAGATCAACCCATTTTTCAAACTCTTCGGAACTTTTCATAAAGCCAAGGTTCAATTTTAGTCTTCTTTGACACCTTGCACCCGGAACGTACATCTCGGGCCCTGCGTCTCCCACTCTTCCTTTCACCTTCTTCGTTATCCATTCAACTGCCCTCAAGAGGGTTACCCACAATCCATCCTCGGCAATGTACTCTCTAAGGCCTCTTGCGAGTATAGTTATATCTCCTCTTGATACGAAATTCTGAAAAGGAAATTCCTTCACCTCACCGGTTTCCCTTGCAGCAAGAAGAACACTTGAGAGGATCCCTTCTACGTTCTCAGGGAAAAGGTCTCTATCGATACTTTCCCTTTCAACCACATCGAAAGGCATTCCTGCAAGCACCTTTCCAGTGGCATCGGGGCATCCAAAAACCAGTTTGTATCCAACACCTTCTGGCAGGATCTCAGCATCCCATCGGATGAAGGGGGACGAGTCAAGGTAAATTCTTTCGATGGTCTTCACTTTTGCAGTTTCAGAAATTATCTTCCTCTCCACGATCACACTTTTTGAATACTCGTTTTCGCGAATCTCCCTCAAGTGGATTTTCTCTTCATACTCGGTGGGGGTTGTAAAAGAGGAATAAGTATCTCCCTCATCTTTTAGAATCTTCATAGAACCTATTCTCATACCATCCATGAAGAATGCCTTTCCATCAAAATGGAATTCGTAATAACGGTTTCTGAAATCGGATGACTCTCCCTTCCTCCAAGGATAAAAATTCTTGACTTTCCAGATACCTGCTCCTTCACTTTCAAACTCAAAGCTTCCTTTCTCTTCTGCAAGAGTCAGGTTGAACCTGTAGGAAGAAGGTATGAAGGCATAAATTCCTGAAAGGTCGAATGAGGAGAATACCTCTTCGAGATTTTTCAGTAGTTTTCCGTGTAGTTTTAAATAGATTTTTTCCATTTTCTCATGTATTTGATCAACTCCAACTCCACATATGTTGTCATGAATGAGTGTTTTGAGGTATTCTCTCCAGCTCTCTTCATCATCCTGATCAAAAATCGAAAGGTATTGAAGAAGTCTACCAACATGATCTGCACCAACTTTCAAATAGGTTCTTGTCGATAGAGTTCCAGGGAAGATACTCGCGTACTTTCCAGAGATCATCTCTCCTGTTATCTTCAGAGCGTTTTCTTTTTTCACTTCTTTCAAATATTCAAAAGGGGAGATAGAAACATCCAAAAAATCCCTTGGATCCTCTGGGTGAATATCAAGATCGTACCCATCCAGAAGAAGGGGAATATTTGTGAAATTTTGTACTTTATTTACCTCGTGATCGAATCTTTTTCTTGCTATCTTCTTCGTTTCTGAGAGGTTATAAAGGTTCCTGTATCCGGCTATAAGGAATATCGTCAAAACACGTGATCCGTCAGGTGACTCCCATTCAAGAACCATTCTTTCCTTTCCTTCTTTTACCTTTACCCCACGCCACACGAAAACACAATCTATTCCAAAGATTTTCAGAATTTGTGGGATTTGCGAGATCTGACCGAAATTGTCCATGAACCAACCGCAAAATCTTTTCGCACGATACTTTTCGACGTCTTTCGCTCCTATCGAAAAGTTCTTCCATACAGCGTGTTCCGGTGAGATTCTCCAATCTATCTGAGCGTAAACAGGCCCTATTATAAGCCTTTCTTCTTCGACAAGTTTGAGAACATCATCTCTCAAATCCGGCCTGATCGAGAAGAGATCTTCGAGAATCAGGGTCTGTCCATCAAGTATAAAAATGAAATCTTTCTTCTTTCTCATCAGATCGAGCAGACTTTCGAAAAGTTTTGAAAGCCATTCGTTCGTGTACTCAGAGGTTAGAAACCACTCTCTATCCCAATGAGTGTGACATAGAACGAATACTTTCAAATTTCAATCCTCCTTTCACTTTTAGCATCAAAGAAGTGCACTCTATCAAGATCGAAATATATCTTTATTTCTTCCCCTTCTCTGAACTCCTCATCTCCTGGAACACGCACGACGATCCTAGTTCCATTGAGAACCGTGTGAATTATCGTCTCCGACATCAATTTCTCCGTAAAATAAACTTTAACCTTTATCTCATGGGTGTTCTCCGCTTTCTCAAGATATATATGTTCAGGTCTTATCCCTACAACAAGGTCTCCCGCACCTGGATCCTTCTTAAGAGGAATTTTTATTCCTTCTCCTTCTGCGAAAAATCTTGTTCCTTCCGATTTGACCTTCATTTTGAAGAAATTCATCTGAGGTGATCCTATGAAACCAGCAACGAATATACTGACAGGTTTGTGGTATATCTCACTCGATTTTCCAAACTGTTGAATCTTACCGTTGAACATGACTGCTATTCTGTCCCCCATTGTCATTGCCTCAACCTGGTCGTGAGTGACGTATATGGTTGTAACGCCAAGTCTTTCTTGAAGTTTTTTGAGCTCTGACCTCATCTTGACTCTCAAAAGGGCATCAAGATTGGAGAGAGGCTCGTCCATAAGAAGAACGGATGGTTCCAAAACGATGGCCCTTGCAACCGCAACCCTTTGTCTTTGACCTCCAGAAAGCTGAGCAGGGTAACGATCAAGAAGTTCGTATATATTTAAAAGCTTTGAAGCCCATTCCACTCTCCTTTCTATTTCATCTTTGGAATAACCTTTTATCTTGAGCGGATAACCTATGTTATCCCTGACCCTCATGTGAGGCCACACAGCGTAGCTCTGAAAGACCATGGATATGTTTCTATCTTTTGGAGGAAGATTCGTTACTTCCCTATTATCGAAAAAAACTCTTCCGGCTGTCACTTTTTCAAGTCCTGACACACTCCTCAAAAGAGTTGTCTTTCCACATCCAGAAGGTCCAAGAAGGACCACAAACTCTCCATCTTCTATTTCAAGATCGATTCCATCAAGGGCCCTCACCTTACCGAAATATTTTTTCAGATTCTCTATCCTAACCTTTGCCATCCTTTCACCTCACTTGAGAGAAATTCCCCACATACTGATGAGATACCTTCTTATGAAGAATATGAACACCATTGCAGGAAGAGCCATTAGAGTACCCGCAGCGAATTTGAAGTAATCTGGAGACGTCATTGCGGTGTTCAGAATATGGGCAGGAAGGGTTCTGTTCGTAAGCGTTAGAACAGACGCAACAAACACTTCATTCCAAGACATTATGAAGGAGAAAATGGCACTTGCTGCAAGACCTGGTATGGCCAGAGGGAGGGTTATGGTCAAGAACGCTCGAAACCTGCTGAGTCCAAAAATCATGCCTGCTTCCTCGTACTCAACAGATATTCCAGAAAATATACTCGATGTTATGAGAACAACGAAGGGAAGGATCATTGCGGTGTGGGCAAGGGCAACACCAAGCACAGTATCGGCGATACCTATTTCCATATAGACAACAATGAGTGGAACGGCTATCACTATCAAGGGAATGGATCTTGTCATGAGTATGGCGAGCCTTACGAAATTCTTTCCAGGAAATATGTACCTCGTCATGGCATATCCTGCGGGAAGCCCTATGGCGAAAGATATGGCGATCGAAATAAGCGCAACCTCAAGACTTATCAATGTTGCTTTCCATCCTCCGAGAACAAAGAGCAATTTGTACATGTGTTCAAAAGTCAGTCTGCTAGGAAATATCTTGTGGGGATTGTAGTAATCGTCTGCGGGTGTGAGAGCAGCTATGAATATCATGACAATAGGTATCAAAAACCAAAGAATTACCATAATGACAGAAAACCAAAAGAGAATCTTCTTTATCACCATCACCTACCTCCTTCAAGATGCTTCGACTGCAGACTGAATAGATAGAAATAACTTATTACAAGAGTGATGATTGCTATCACTACACCATAAACACTAGCCATCTGAGGGTTATTCAAATGTACATACTGATAATAGGTTTCGCCTGCAAGGACAGGGATATCTCTTCCAGCAAGAAGCCAGACCACACCGAATATCTGAAAAGCGAAAAGGGTTCTTATGAGAAGAGCAGACATTATCGAGGGTTTCAAAAGAGGAAGTATTATCTTGAAGAGTTTTTGCCTTCTTGTGAAACCGAATATGTCAGCCGCTTCTAGATATTCTCTGTTGATAGATTGAAGACCTGCAAGGATTATGACGAAAACCAGAGGAGTTGCTCTCCAGATCTCTGTAAGAGCTATAACCCAGAATTCTCTGCTTCTGAACATGAAACCGAAAAAATATATGGGAGCTTCGGTGATCCCCAGATTCATCAATATTTTGTTTATGTACCCCATGGGGGCAAACATTGTGTAACTCATAAGGGCTGCTGTTACATCACTCAATGCAAGTGGTATGGATATCACATAAAGAAGGAAAGAGTACCCTTTGAAACGAGTGTTGACAAGGAGTGCAAAAGCTATTGCCAGAACGAGTTGTATCGGAACAACAACTCCAGCAAGAAAGAGAGTATACTTCAACGCTCTCCAAAACATTCTGTCTTGAAATAAGGATTTGAAATTATCTAAAGCGGAAGTTTCTCCTGAGAAAGCCAGTGTGAAAGCTGACACAAGAGGATAACCGATGAAGGTAACAAGGAAGAGAAGAGTTGGAAGAAGCAAAAGCCAAGCGATGATTTTTCCTTCGGCCACACTATCACCTCGTTTTTTAATCCGGGGGCAGGCACCCCCGGATTTTCATCAATAGAGGCTTACATCTGGTTCAGGAAGGGCTGAACCTGTCTCTTTAAACATTTTTCTTATCTTTTCTCCAAGTTCTTTCACCACTTTCGCTGGATCTTCCCCTTCCATAACGATCCTTCTGAATGCTTCTCTATAAGTTCCTGTGAATTCTCCACCTTTGGGCCCAAGATTTGGTATGAAGGAGACTATTCCATCTTTGGTTGCAGATTGATTGAGAACACCTTCTGCAAGGACCTTCAGAGCCCCTTCAGGTATAGCCCCAGCTGCTTCTTTGACGATTGGGAAGAATCCGACGTTTTTGAGAATAGCAACTTGAACTTCAGGTGTCGTTAGATAATCTATGAGTTTCTCTACTTGATCCATGTTTGGAGCGTTTTTAGGAACTGCAAGCCCAACGAGGACTATTATGTAACCTCTTCCCATGGGTCCACGTGGGACCGGTACAACACAGAACTTGTCCGGCATCGAGATTATAGCTTGTTTGATTCTTGCTGTGTGATCCCAAGCTATGAGAACTTCCCCTCTCATCAAAGGCTCATCCATCTTGTCCCAAGTGGAACTTGCAGGATGCACATACTTCATGAGTTTCTTAAGATATTCCCACATCTCTAAAGCTCTCACACTATCGAACTTTATCGCTTGAGCTCCTGTGAAGGATGGGTAAATATATCCATGGAGGAACCTATGCCATAGTCCACCAGGTGCCATTGGGAATCCTAATGGGTATCTTCCTGTCTTCTTCATAATATTCTCTACCCACTCGAAGAGAGCCTCATACGTCCATTTTTCAGTTCCGTATTTAACATCATCTTCCGTTAATCCCTTTGGCAAATACTTAAACGCTTCCTTGTTCACAACCATGACATAAGTTGCCTGAAGCCATGGAACGAAGATTTTCTTTCCATCAGCGTACGCATATTTCTCAAGAAGGAACGTTCTATCCGGAAGTTTAAGCTCGGAAAGATCCATTAGGTATCCTTTGGAAGCAAGAAGGTAAAGTCCTCCCTGAAGATCCGCGATGAGGCCGAGTTTCACTTTTCCAGTTTTTTGCTCTGCTTCAACCCTTGCAAGGATGTCGGCATATCCAAGATTCAAGAGTTCAACATCGATACCAGTTTCCTTTGTGAATTCGGAAAGTTTACTTAAAAGGAACGCTCTTTCTTCAGACGGCGTCATCTGAGTCGATGCAAAGAACACCTTAGCAAAAGACATGGCAGCAAGTAAAACAAGAGCTATAACCAGAAACTTTTTCATACCAAACACCTCCCCCTTGTGGTGTGTTTTCCTCCCCTTGTACATTTCATCTTACTAATAAAATTATATCAGCATTTTATACTAGGAGCAAAAACTCTATTAATCTTATTTTCTGCGTTTTTATTTGTGAAACCGTATTATACAATGTGAAACAATTTCGTTGGACCTTGACAGCAAATTCTTATGGTAACAGGAGGAGAACAGCTTGTCAGTTATTTATTGAATGAATAATTGAGTTAGGAGCTGAGCTGTTTCAAAAATGCTCTGAAGAGAGAGTCCTTCATTCACAGTTCGATGTTCGGTGGCCAAGGATTGATAAGAATTAGGGTATAGGGTTTAGGGACTAGGGTATAGTTAGATTCTCTTACTCTATACCCTGTACCCTATTATCCTTATCAATGTCCCTGAATTTTGAAAAAGGGATTGACAGATATGAAAATGATTTTTGTTGATTTCTATTCAGGACATTTCTAGAAGTAATAATCTTCGTTGTTTATTGTTTCTACTGTGATCTCAGGATTGCATACGGTGAATGCTATCTTCCACATTTAACAATTTTTTGCTTGAAGATAACTTATGAATTTCTGGTATAATTAATTGATGAAATTTATTAAAGCTTGTTGTCAAATTAGAAATTTGAAAAAACCTTGAAGAATGGAGATATTATTGTGTTTCTGAAAGAGTTATCAAATGAGTTTAGAAACATCGAAAGGATTCCCGTAAAATCTCGAGTTATTTGCTCATGTTTTTTAAAACCATGAGAATCTCAATTGAATTCAACTTTGAAGGTACTTGTTTTTAAATTACTTATAAAGGGTTGAAAACGTGAGCATTATAACTCTAGTTTTTTGATACTAAAATGTTTTTAGATTACTTATGAAGGATTGAAACTGCCGCATCTTATCTACCTCGCTTAGAATTTATCTGCCTTAAGAATCCCTTTGAGTGCCCTGTTTTGCTCTATAAGCGTATTCTTCGTGTGTTTCAATTTCTCCACAATAATCCGCCATTTTCCAAGCTCGTTTGTGGCTTCTAAAAGCAGGCTATTTACCTTAGCTAGCATATTCGTATTCTTTTGAAGCCACATCATAGCTTTCTGTGCTGTAAGTAGTTCTTCCGCTGTTAATTCTTCTAAATGACGGAACTCATCTATCTGATCCCAGTTCATCTTCTTACCTCATTTTTTTCAACCATTCTTCTTCCCAGGGACCTATAAGTGTTTGCCAGAGATCGATGATCTCTTTTTGATACTCATCTAACGAAACATACCAGGAAGGTACCATCTCAGGAAGAGAAAGCTCTCGGACGTCAATCCGCAAATCTCCGTAAGGAGATTTGTTGTTAATATTTTTTTCTTTATCTTCTTGTCCTATTGTCTTATAGTCTTCTTGTCTTATAGTTTTTATATATTTATTTTCACTACACTTTTCACTATCTTTTCCACTACAGTTATTGAAGTGATCGGTCAGATTACTATCGTTTCTACTACAATTATTGAAGTGATCCTCTTTTTCACTTTGATTATTGAAGTGATTTGGAAACCAAAAAATAGAATGTTTCCCTTTTCGCTCGTAAATGATCAATCCTCGGCTCTTCAAATCACTTATAGCTCGCCCCGGGTACTCCCAAGAGAGCGCGAGAGGACCCTGCCAAAAAGAACGATTCGCTTCGTATAAAAGTCGAAAATACAGAACAATCGCACTTTCGCTAAAATAAGCCCTCTCATGCTCCGCCCAGAAAGCACCCAGCAGTGTATAAATGTCCATTCTACTCACCTCTTTTTGATGTGATAAACTTCCTGTGAAGGGTGATTAAGTTGAAATTTGCTGCTGTTGTTTGGAAAGAAGGAAATCAGTGGGTTTCTTTATGCCCAGAACTCGGTGTTGCAAGTCAAGGAGATTCTCCAGAACATGCTATTGAAATGCTGAAAGAATCTGTGGAACTTTATATAGAAAACGCAAAAGAATTGGGAATCTGGAGAGAAAGAGAAGAGGGTATCACCTTCACCACTACAATTGAGGTGTAAAGAGGTTATACAGTAGTGATGGAATTATCAAAGCGCTTCTTCGCATGGGATTTCAGTACGCTCCAAAAAGAAGAAAAGGAAGTCATATTGCTTTGTATAAAGAAACACCTTCTGGCAAACGCCTGGTGATAATACCCCATAGAAAAGAATTAGCCAAAGGAACGTTACACGCTATTCTGAAGCAAGCCGGTATCACTCTGGAAGAACTTGAAAAGTATGTTTAACTCCCATCCCCGGCCCTCCGATTTTCTCCCACACGGGGAGAGGGGATAAGGGAGAAGATCAATCAAACCTTAGAGGGATGGAAATAAAATCAATTGTAGGTTTCAGAAAAAATAAAACCCCCGGAATCCCGGGGGTTATTTTTTCTGGACAGGCCCGAAATTACTGAGAGGCCATATCCTGAGAATTGGAGTTCCTATAACGTGATCTTTGGGAACGAAACCGAAAAATCTACAGTCCAAGCTTTCCTTGGAATTGTCTCCCATGAAGAAATAGAAGCCTTTGGGAACCTTTATCGTTATCAATCCATCTTCATCTCTTTTTATGTAATCCGAAAGCTTGAGATTTGCATAATATCTATTGAAAAACTCGTGATACTCCATTCCCGGTATGTAGTATTTTTCCTTCTTCTCATCAAAAAGAACCAGAGAAGGATCGAAGTAATTCAGGATACCAGGGAGAAATGCCTCACCGTATTCGAGGTCTTCTTCTCCTACCAGAAATAGGATCATCACAGCCAGATTCCTTCCATATTTTCTTGCAAGATCGTACAGGAAACTTCTGTACGCTTTTTTGTTGCTTCGAAGCTCACTGGCCTTTGCAAGCCACTCATAGAAATGTTCGTATTTGAAGATGCCATCCGCTTCGTACCTTATATCCTTTATCCTCTCGGGAACAACACCGTTGACATATAACTTTCCATCCTTTATTTTCAGAACGTCTCCCTCTTTTCCAACGAGCCTTTTCACGTATTTCACGTGTCCTTTGAATCTTCTTGGTGCGAACAGGTCCATGAACTTATCGAAAAGCCGAAGCATTGTCAAAGCTCTTTCATCTACAAAGGGGGACCATATAACAACGATGTCACCTAACTCTGGCTCTTTGACAGTATAGGTTATCTTCTCTATGAAGAGCCTGTCTCCGATGTTTATAGTTGGGATCATCGAACCTGTTGGAACGAGCATCGTTTCGAAAACGTATAGCCTGATTATGGTTGCCGCGACTATGGCGTAGAGAAGTGCTTTGACCCATTCCACGACTTCCTTCTTTATCTTTTCTTTCATTTCACTCTTTTCTTTCATTTCAATCCTTTCTCTCCTTTATCCTGATCTTACCTCTTATACCTCTCAAGTAATAGAGCTTCGCTTTTCTAACCTTCCCTTTTCTCACAACTTCGATTTTCTCAACTGCCGGCGAATGTATCGGAAAGATCCTCTCAACACCAACACCACCACTCGCGATCTTTCTGACGGTGAAGGTTCTACTCAAACCGGATCCTCTTATGGAAATAACTATCCCTTGAAAGATCTGAGTTCTTTCCTTATCTCCTTCTATCACCTTGAGATGAACTTTGACGGTGTCTCCCGGCCTGAACTCAGGTATATCTTTTTTAAGGTAGTTCTTCTCCACCATTCTCACAACGTGATCCATACTCATTTCCTCATACCTCCTTTTTGAATCTTCTCCCCTATCAATCTATCGAGGATTATCGCAACAGCCGCTCGAACAGAGAGATGATTGAAATCCCAATTCCCTCTAATTGGATCGAGAGCGAAATCACACATTCTGAGTATCTCATCCGGCAGTCCCCATCCAGTTCCAAAGAGTATAAGAACAGGTTTATCCGTTTCAAGAATTATCTTTCTTCCTTCTTCATAAGTTATGGTGTCTAGCCTCTTCTTTGCCGATGTGAAGAACATGATGGGTCTTTCTCCTTCTTCCTTTTCTATATCTTCGAGAACATCCTCCAGATACCACATTGGTCTTACCAGTTTCAACGCTTCTCCTCTGCTAGGATTGTACCTTTTCCCAAAACCTTTTTCCCAGAAATCTAGAACCTTGTGTACGATATCCTGCTGCGCGGGAAGGTTGGTGACTATGTAATACCTTTTGATACCGTACGTCCTGGCAGATCTTGCTATATCGTGTACATCCAGATTCGTGACTGCTGTTGAGATTATAGATCCATCTCTACCTTTTATAGGATAATGTATTAGTGCTATGTAGATTTTCCCGAGCATTCCATCAGCTCCCTAACAAGCTTTATTATCGCAATCTTATCCTCTTTATCCAAATCCTTTTTCAAGAAGAGATCGGGTCTTCTTATTATGGTCTTCAGAATGCTTTCCTTTCTTCTCCAAATCTCTATTTTCTCATGATCTCCACTCAAGAGAATTTCCGGCACTTTCAATCCCCTGTACTCTCTGGGTCTTGTGTAATTTGGATAATCCAAAAGATCGTTATAAAACGATTCTCTTTTCAAGGATTCCTTATCGACAACTCCTGGTACGAACCTTGAAACAACATCTACAATGACCATGGCCGGAATCTCTCCACCTGTTAGAACGTAATCTCCTATGGAGATTTCCTCATCCACCAAATTCATTACTCTTTCGTCTACTCCTTCGTATCTTCCACACAGAATAACGAGTTTCTCCTTTTTCGCAAGGGCCTTGGCTATTTCATTGTTCAACACTTTTCCCTGAGGTGATGTGAAAACGACATAAGGTTTTCCAAATTTTTCCACATATTCATCGTAGAATCTGAAGAAAGGTTCTGGTTTCATGACCATTCCAGGTCCACCGCCAAATGGGTAATCATCGACGGTTCTATGTTTGTCCGTTGTATAATCTCTCAAATTCACTACATCTATTACCAATTTACCTTCCTTTATAGCTCTGGCTATGACTCCATACTCTTTAACAACCTTTACCATATCTGGAAAAATCGTCACGATGGTTATCCTCATCAGATCCACTCCATCGCTTTCACTGTTATCTTTTTTTCCTCTTTATCGAGTTTTACGACGTAACGTTTTATCATGGGAATCAACGTTTCCTTCTTTCCTTTTTTCACAACGAGGACGTCGTTCGCGCCGGTTTCTATGATGTCTGCCACCTTTCCTAAGCTCTCTCCGCTTTCCAGTACCACTTCACATCCCATAACTTCGTAGAAGTAATATTCGTCCTTTTCGGGTTTGGGAAGCTCGGAAAGCAACACATATACCTTGTACCCTTTAAGCTTTTCAGCGTCTTCTATGGATTCTACCCCTTCAAACTTCACAAGATAAGTCTTTGGGCCTTTCCTCACATTCTTTACCTTTGCAAGGAGGTACCTTTTCCTTTTCTGATCGTAGAGAAGGACTTCGGAAAGATTCATCAGAACCGTTTTCTGGTTCGTGTACGGATAGAGCTTAACTTCCCCTTTCAAACCATGTGTATTCACGATCTGTCCTATAGCTATCCTGTCCTTCAAAAGTTCCGAGAGAAAACTTATCATCATCTCACCACCCTGAGGGTAAACTCCTCGGTTCCATCGCTCAGAGAGCTCAGGATTATCTTTATGGACTTTATGGTCCTTCCATCCTTTCCTATGACCTGTCCAACATCCTCTTCGTTCACGATTATCTCAAAAACCTTTTTTCCTTCTTCTTCAAATTCCATCACAACTAAATCCTCAGGGTGTTTGACGATACCTTTCAGTATATGCTCAAGTACTTCCTTCATCTTTCTCCTCCTTCTTTCCAAATTTTAGTTCATGGAATCTCTTCATGACGCCAAACTTTTTAAAGATGTTTCTCACAGTTTCACTGGGTTGAGCCCCTTTCAGAAGCCATTCCAAAGCTCTTTCGACGTTGAGCTTCATCTCAGCGGGATCCTTCACAGGATCGTAGTAACCGAGGGATTCGATATAGGCACCATCTCTCCTCTTCCTGCTGTCCACAACGACTATCCTGTAGAAAGGTCTGTTTCTTCTTCCAAGCCTCGTGAGTCTTATTCTGACCACACTCGCACCTCCTTCTCAAAATCCGAATCCTTTTATTCCAAATGGGAGTTTCAATTTTCCCTTTTTCATGCGTTTCATGAGCTCTTTCATCTGCTCGTAAGATTTCAAGAGCTTGTTCACGTCCTGTATCGTCGTACCACTGCCTTTTGCAATCCTCTTCTTCCTGCTGTAGTTTATTATCCTTGGATTTCTCCTTTCCTCCTTGGTCATGGAGTTTATTATCGCTTCCATCTTCTTGAATTCCTTCTCTCCCATCTCCAGATCCATCTTCGGGGCACCTGGAAGCATCTCGATTATAGAGGAGATTGGACCTAACTTCTTGATCTCTTCGAGTTGTTCCTTGAAATCTTCAAGGGTGAACTCAGCTTTCAAAAATTTCTCGGCCGATTTCCTCATCTTCTCCTGGTCCAGCTCTTTCTCAGCCTTTTCTATGAGCGTTAAGACATCTCCCATTCCAAGGATTCTGCCCGCTATCCTATCTGGATGAAAGGGTTCCAAAGCATCGACCTTTTCCCCAACACCTATGAATTTAACGGGTTTACCCGTTACGTACTTTATCGATAATATGACGCCACCTCTTGCATCGCCGTCCATCTTCGTTACGATGAACCCCGTGAGATCCAGTTTCTCATCAAAAGTTTTGGCTGATTTTACAGCATCCTGTCCCATCATGGCATCGACAACTAAGAGAACTTCATCTGGCTTCAAGATCTCTTTCACTTTCACAAGTTCATCCATCATTTCCTCATCTATGTGGAGTCTTCCTGCAGTATCGACTATCATGACATCGTAACCCGTATCCTTCGAATACTCAATCGCAGATTCGACTATCTTGAACGGATTCTTTCTATCCCCTGTATGAACAGGAACGTTCACAACGCTACCAAGTTTCACAAGCTGATCTATCGCAGCGGGTCTGTAAACATCCGCCGCAACGAGTATGGGATTTCTTCCCTGTTTTTTCAAAAACAGCGCCAGCTTTGCACACGTTGTTGTTTTTCCACTTCCCTGAAGTCCAACTATCATGATGGGAGAAGGCCTGTGTATTAGCTTCAGCGGTTCGTTACTCTCCCCCATTATTCTTATTAGCTCATCCCTTATGATCTTTATGAACATCTGGTCCGGTGTGAAACTCTTCAAAACTTCCTCTCCTAACGCCTTTTCCTTGACGGCTTCTATGAAGTCTTTAACGACTTTGTAGTTGACATCGGCTTCAAGGAGCGATAGCTTCACCTGTCTTACCGCTTCCTGAATGTTCTTCTCCGTTAATCTTCCCTTTCCCGTTAGAGCTCGAAAAACCCTGGAAAGTTTCTCTTGAAGGTTTTCAAACATCGTTGCACCTCCATTCCGACTTAGAAGAATATAAATCAATTGTTATCTAAGATCAATTAAGGGAAGATTTCTTGTGAAAAAGATGGGGTAAGAGATGGTTACCAAAAGGTTAACACAAACAGGTGGATTAACTTAATTCACCTATTGGCAGTAACATTTTAGAAACAATGATATCCACCTTAATTTTTTCCCGCAAAAATCTTCTCTGTATCTTAATAATTAGTTCAACATAAATAATATAAAATAAAGGCTGTAGGAGGTGAGATCATGAAGGTGGGATGTGGTATACCTTAGAAAAGCTGAAAGAATTCTTTATTGACCTTAAAAATGTATTTTCTGCAATTGGTGAGGATCTATCTTACTACGTTAAGCTGGATCCAGCCTCTACCAGTAAATCTCATGTTTTCTTCTTCAACGCCTCTTTCCATGGTTTATTACTTTACAGATTCTCGCATTTCTTTCACAAATGGAAAGTGAAATTTTTAGCAAACTTTCTACACCTCCTTGGAAGGATTCTCTATTCCATGGATATACATCCTTCCGCCGAGATAGAACCGGGAGTGGTGATAGATCATGGTATAGGAGTTGTTATAGGGGAAACTGCAAAAGTTGGGAAAAGCACTCTCATATATCACGGTGTCACTCTCGGATCCAAGAGTGTCATGAAGGGGAAAAGACATCCCGATATTGGGAGGAACGTTCTTCTCGGCGCTGGGGCAAAGGTTCTTGGACCTATAAAGGTGGGAGACAATGCGATTGTGGGAGCGAACGCAGTTGTACTTGAAGATGTTCCTTCAAACGTGGTGGTCGTGGGAATACCAGCGAAAATAGTGAAAGTGAGAGGAGGTAGTGAACATGATGGAAAGGTTGATAGGGAGAACACCCCTTGTGAGGTTGGAAAAGATAGATCCGAGAATATTTTTGAAGCTTGAGAGGAACAACCCTGGAGGGAGTGTAAAAGACAGGCCGGCACTCTTTATGATCCTCGATGCTGAAAGGAGAGGGCTTCTTAAAAAAGGAGGAGCGATCGTTGAGCCAACAAGCGGTAACATGGGAATAGCCCTTGCGATGATAGGGATCTATAGGGGCTATAGGGTCATACTGACCATGCCGGAATCGATGAGTCTTGAAAGAAGAAAGGTTTTGAAAATGCTGGGAGCAGAGCTTGTCCTCACTCCAGCAGATAAAGGAATGAAAGGGGCGATAGAAGAAGCCTTGAGAATAAAAGAAGAATTGAAAGCCTTCATGCCGAACCAATTTGAAAATCCTGCAAACGTGATGTCTCACATCGTGACCACAGGGCCTGAGCTAGCAAGGCAGATGGATTACAGAATAGATTTCTTCGTGGCAGGCGTTGGAACGGGAGGAACCATAACGGGTGTTGGGAGGGTGTTAAAAAAGATACTGAACGATGTGAAGGTAGTGGCGGTCGAACCTGCAAAATCCCCCGTTCTTTCGGGGGGAGAGCCGGGAAAGCATGGTATTCAAGGAATAGGTCCTGGGTTCATACCCAAAATACTTGATTTAAGCATCATCGATGAGATCGTGACTGTGACGGAAGAGGAGGCGTTGGAAGGTATGAAACTACTCGCTAGAAAAGAAGGGTTGTTCGTTGGTATATCGAGTGGTGCGAATCTGTGGGCTGCGTTGAGAATAGCCGAGAAGATCGGAAGGAAAGATGTTAGAATAGTAACGGTAGCACCGGATCATGGAGAAAGGTATATAAGCGTTTTGTGAATGGAGGGAAAGTTTGCTGACATTCAAAGATGTGGAAAATTTTCTGTTATGCCCCAGAAGGTATTACTTCAGAGTTTACAGAGAGAATGAGGAGAAAGATCTTCAGGAGATGGGAGATTTTGAGGTTGCGCATCACGATCCCGATGTGACTCGGGAATTGTTGAGAATGGGATTTTCTGTTCTCCAGCCGGCGGAAATTTTCGAAGTTTTTGGAGAAACATTGTTAGCGCAGCCCGATCTGATAGTGAAAGAGGGCGACGGTTGGCGAATAATCGTCCACAAGAAGGCCAAAAATTTCAAGAGAAAATACATTTTGGAAGCGGCTTTTCACGGATATGTCTTTTCCTCTAAAGGTTGGCACGTTAAGGACGTTGTCTTCATATCACCGTTTTTCAAAATCTCCGTTGATTGGAGAGAAGGTGTGGAATCGCTGTTTTCGGTTCTTCAAACCATCTCAGCTTTAACGGAACCTCCAGATCCTATCCCATCGAGAATATGCCGGAATTGCCCCATTCGGGATGAGTGTTCAAGTATTCTCATTGAGAAAGGCGATCTGAGGGCAATACACGGAGTTGGAGACAGAACGATAGAAGAATTGAAAGAATTGGGAATAAAGAACCTATGGGAGCTTTCAGAAGTATCTGAGAGTCTTCTTGCAAAGCATTTCGGACATGAAAGGGGAAGAAGATTGAAGAAGATGGCAGAAGCTCTGGTTGAGAAAAAACCCGTGTTTTTCGGAAAGATACCTGAGATACCTGAAGGTATAGTTCTGGATATGGAAAGTTATCCGGCAGGAGATATAGATTTTCTCTACGGATTTTTGGAAGGAGAGAGGTACGTACCGTTTTTTGTGAACACACCTGTTGATGTCAAAGAAACGTTTTTCAAGGTTCTTGAGTACCTAGAGAGTAGGGAAGGCCCCATATATCATTACCATGGGTTCGAACCGGGAAGGTTTAAGAACCTGCTGTTGAGGTTCGAACTCGATCCTAGAAAGTTCTCAAAACTGCTCAAACGTTTCACTGATGTCTATACCCTGCTTTCAAATACCGTTGCATTGCCTGTCACATCGTACTCACTGAAGGTTGTAGGGAAATGGTTGGGTTACAAGTGGAGAGTAAACCTTGCAGGTTCCGCCGTCATATCACATTATGAAAAATGGCTCAAAACAGGTATGAAAAAGTATCTGGAAGAGATATTGATGTACAACGAAGACGATGTCAGGGCGACGAAGAAAATTCTGGACTTCCTCAAGGAACAGGCTCCCAAAGCCCAAAGCCTATCCTGATTCCTCCGAAAAGGTACGTAACTTCCAAAAAGAGCTTATCTTTGAACGATCTCCCCCCAGGTGGCGGAATGTAGTATCTGAACCTTGCGTACACATTCCTTTTGGCATCGAAGTTTCCACTTACAGGCATCCATAACCCCACCGATAGGTCGAAATTTTCTCGAGCGAATTGAGACACAACACCTAATCCGAAATCCGCACTCCAAGAAGTATCCGTTGATCCTTCCTCAGGGTAGTTGTCGTAATGCGCAACGAAAAGGGGCCCAAATTTTAAATTCCCCACATCGAAGTTCATAGAGGTTGTGAACTTGAAATCATACAGATCCACAGGACTCGCACTTCCAGAGATCTCTTTGTTCAAATCGAAGGATAGATATCCGAGAGCTTCAAAATTTCTCTCCGAAAATCCTAGCCCAAAACTCCATCCCGCATTTTCGAGTAGGCTGTAACCTCCTGATATGAAGATACCCATCGAAAAGATCGAACAGCTCAAAATCATTATGAACAAGGTAAGATATTTCAAAGCGATCACCTCACTCGCTCTTTTCGTATGGTATACCATCGGCCGCAGGTGGCCTGGTCTTTCCAATGAGTCCTGCTACGACAACCAGTGTCACTATGAACGGGAACATGTTGAAAAGAGGCTTTGTCGTGGCTGGAACATGGAGTATGGGACTGCTTTGAAGTTGATTGGCCATAGCCTCTGAAACACCAAAGAGAAGACTTGCCCACATGGCACCTATTGGATTCCAGTTTCCAAGTATCATGGCAGCTAGTGCTATGAAACCTCTGCCTCCCGTCATGAGTTCTCTGAAGTTACCAACCTCTCCGACCGAAAGGAAAGATCCACCAAGGCTTGCCATGACACCACTCATTATCACGCCGAAGTATCTTATACCGTAAACGTTTATACCGAGAGTATCCGCTGATTCGGGATTTTCACCAACAGCTCTCATCCTGAGACCCAGAGTTGTTTTGTAAAGGAGGAACCACGTTGCAAAGACCGAAGCGAAGGCAACTATCACAAGGGGATTTATCTGACCGATGGCTTGTCCTAAAAACGGTATTTTATATAATCCTGGAATCTTTATTTCAGCTATCTTACCAACGTAATCGGTCTGACCAGGCTGGCCGAATATGGGTTCCATCAGAAATCCCGTTACGCCCTGAGCTATGAGTATCAGTGCCGCACCACTGACTATCTGATTTCCACACCACTTTATACTCGCCCATGCATGAAGCCAGGCCATACCCATCCCTATTGGTATAGCGAGGAAAACTCCAAGCCATGGGCTCCCCGTTATTTGAGTGAAGACCACCGAAAAGAAAGCACCCATCAGCATGATACCTTCCAGTGCGATGTTCACAACACCTGTCGTTTCGCTGAACACACCACCAAGGGAAGCAAATATCAAAGGAGCTGAAGCTGTGAGTGTTATCTTGTAAAACTGAGGATTGGTGAATATATCGAAGAGGGCCTCTATGAATCTCAAGATCTCACCTTCTTTTTCCTTATGAGGATAGTTCTGACTATTCTATCCGCCGCTACCAGGAAGATCACTATACCTTGAACGATCATTATTATGTGCTTTGGAACACCAACGAATTGCATCTCGTTTGATCCCGTTCTAAGCGAGGCCATAAGAAACGCTGCGAACATTATACCTATAGGATGGTTCTGCCCAATCAAGGCAACTGAAATACCATCGAACCCCTTTCCCCCTGAAAGCGTTCCTAAGAATCTATGGTGAACTCCCATCACTTCCAGAGCTCCTGCAAGACCAGCGAGAGCCCCGCTTATCGCCATAGACATCGTGATGTTCTTTGATATACTTATACCACCGTATTCAGCAGCGTATGGATTGAAACCAGCTGCTTTCACCTCATAGCCAGTTGTTGTCTTTTCCAAAATTATGTACATGATTATTGCCGCAACGATGGCTATTATTATCCCAGAAGTCATCTCAGTTGCTCCTATGGTGAGAAGAGGTGGAAGCTTTGCAGATTCGGCGATCTCCGGGCTTTTAGGAGTACCTGACCCCACTGCAAGAGGTTCTGTAACCATATAAGATGAAAGGTACGTTGCGATCCAGTTGAGCATGATGGTTGAAACAACTTCATGAGCTCCCGTCTTTGCTTTCAGATACCCTGCAATCGCTGCCCATCCAGCTCCTGCCAACATACCGATTAGCATGGTAACGGGTATCGCTATGACCGGTGGAACTCCCCCAAGGTTTATACCGACCACCGTCGCGATGAGAGCCCCCATTATCATCTGCCCTTCTGCCCCTATGTTGAAAACGCCGGCTCTAAATCCAAAGCCCACGGCAAGTCCTGTGAGTATCAAAGGAGTCGTTTTTATTATCGTGTCAGCGATAGCCTGTCTTCCTCCAAAAGCCCCCTTTATCAAGGCTTCATAAGCCACTATGGGATTCTTTCCTATGAGAAGTATCACGACAGAGGCTATCATTAATGCGAGTATCACGGCCGCTACAGGTACTACAAAGGACCAGATACGAGAGTCAGGTCTCATCTTTCTACCTCCTCCAACCTGTGACCTGCCATCATGAGTCCCACTTTTTCGAAGGTGGTTTCCTCAGGTCTGGTCTCTCCCATTATCTCTCCTTCGTATATAACCAGAATTCTATCACTCAAGGAGAATATCTCCTCCAATTCCATGGATATCAGAAGTATCCCAACGTTTCTCGCCCTCATCTTGAGGATGGTTTTATGAATGAACTCTATGGCTCCCACGTCCAGCCCTCGAGTCGGCTGAGAAACGACCATGAACTTGGGTTCATGACTCAATTCTCTCGCCACAACTATCTTCTGCTGATTCCCTCCCGAGAAATTTCCTCCAAGCATCTCGGGCTTTCTCGGTCTTATATCGAACTCTTCGAAAAGATCTCTTGCGTTTTTAAGTATGAATCTCTTATTCAAAAAGTTGTTTTCAGAGAATGGGAATCTGTGATGCTTTCCAAGGATGAGGTTGTAATACGCAGGATATTCGACAATCAGACCATGTTTTAAACGGTCTTCTGGGATGTGGGCCATACCCATGTCTCTAAGTTCCCTGGGTGAAAATCCCGTCACATCGATACCGTCGAATATTATTTTCCCTTTCTCTACCTTTCTCAGCCCGGTTATGGCTTCAACGAGTTCTGTCTGCCCGTTACCCGCAACTCCGGCTATTCCAACAATCTCTCCTTTTCTGACTTTCAAAGAAACTCCTTTGACGGCATCCAATCCCCTGTTGTCTTTAACCCAAAGGTCTTTTATCTCAAAAACCACATCACCTGGCTCTTTACTTTCCTTTTCAACCCTCAAAACCACGTCCCTTCCCACCATCAACCTCGCTATCTCTTTAGGGTTCGTCTCCGATGTTTTCAATCTTCCCGTGACTTTCCCAAGCCTCATGACGGTCACGTTGTCGGATATCTCCATAACTTCGTTCAATTTGTGCGATATGAATATGATGGTCTTTCCAGATTTTTTGAGTCTCCTCAATATTTCAAAGAGCTCTTCCGTTTCCTGGGGGGTCAAAACAGCCGTCGGCTCATCCAATATCAGTATTTCAGCTCCTCTATAGAGTGTCTTTATTATCTCGACTCTCTGTTGCATACCAACGGGAATATCCTCGATCTTCGCATCCACATCCACAAGTAATCCGTATTTCTCTGAAAGATCCTTCACCACTTTTCTTGCTTCGTTCAGATCAAATAAGAAACCTTTTTTTGTTTCTGATCCCAAAACGACGTTCTCCGCAACCGTCAGATTATCAACGAGCATGAAATGCTGGTGGACCATACCTATACCATGTTCTATCGCCTCTCTTGGCCCTTTAAAATGGACTTTCTTACCGAAGATATATATTTCCCCTTCATCCGGGTGAAGAAGACCGTACAGTTGATTCATCAGTGTGGTTTTTCCAGCGCCGTTCTCACCAACGATCGCATGGATCTCCCCCTTCTCGACGAAGAGATCCACATGATCGTTGGCAAGAACCCCAGGAAACCTTTTGGTAATTCCTTTCATCACAACTGCGTACTCTTTATCCAACTCGATCCCTCCTAAAGAGGGGGGATATCCCCCCTCTTTGTATCAGAATGGGAATTCCACTTTCGGAACTTCGAAGGCGTCGAGTTTCTCTTGAGTGTCAGGAATGACGAATTTTCCTTCTTTTATGAGTTTCTCAAGGTAAACAAGTTCTGCTACAACCCTGTTGGGAACGATTCCTTTCGTGTACTTCATCGGGCTTATCCCAACACCGTCTTCTTTTAATCCGAGTACCTTGTGGCCTCCTTCGAAGGTTCCTTCATAGGCCCATTTGACGGCGTAATAGGAAGCCATATCGACTCTTTTCATGGCGCTACAGAGGACAGCACCGGGTGCCATGTAATCCTGATCTGCATCGACACCGATCGCGAAGAATCCTTTTCCGTGTTCAACGTAGTAATCTATGAGCTTGTCGAGATCACTCGTTCCAGCGAGAGCTGAGAATTTTTCTTTGGCTGCTTCTATGACACCGTTTCCACAGGCACCGGACGCGTGAAAAACGATATCTGCACCCTGTGCAAACTGTGACATGGCAAGGTCCTTTCCCTTTTTCGGATCCTCGAAGTCGTTCGTGTAGCCTTTCAGAATCTTCACAGGTTTCTTGTGAAGGACAGAATAAGTTTTGACACCGGCTTCGTAACCGTATCTGAATCTTTCAACTGGCGGTATGGGAATTCCACCAACGAATCCAACGATGTTGGTTTTCGTCATGGCAGCTGCCACGTATCCCACAAGAAACGCGGTTTCCTGTTCTTTGAAAGTGAAGGTCAGAACGTTGGGGAGTTCCTGTCCTTCTGGAGGAACTATATCTATTCCCACGAAGTAAGTGTCTGGATACTGTTTTGCAACTTTGAACAGGGCATCCGTCATCATGAAACCAACGGCAAATACCACATCAGCTTTCTCGGCAGCTTTACTCAGGTTTGGTATGTAGTCAGCTTGTTCGTAAGACTGAATGACTTCTTTCTCAATACCGAGTTCTTCAGCAGCTTTTACGATACCAGCCCAGGTTCCATCGTTGAAAGATTTGTCTCCCAAGCCTCCTATGTCGGTAACCATTATGACTTTGAAGGGAAACAGTGTCACTGCCAGAGCAATGAAAAGTACCAATAAAAGCTTCCTCATGGGTTCACACCTCCTTCTTTAGTATTCCGTATATCGTAAGAAGAGTGAGAAGAATCACCAAAATTTCCACACCGAAATTATAAATTGCATTCGTCGTTATTTCTATATCCTTTATACCCATCTGGACGAATATGGATACTTTTTCATGGCCTATCATGGATAGGACGGCGAGCACTGAAGCCAAAACTGTCGATGGTAAAACCATGATCCATTTCTTCGTCACGGAGAAAAGGAAAAGAAGCATGAATATCAGCATGAGAGCGAGCCCTTTTTTCGTCTGATAACTCCAAAGATCGGGTATTTCACTCGATACATCTTTTTTGAAAATATCCTTTATATCCTCATAAACAGGCCTCATGACACTGACTCTAGTGAAGGAATTTTCAACGTAATCTTCTAAATCTTTGACGAACTGTGCCGCTGAATAAGTCGTTATTTTCTTCAAGAATTTTTTCAGTTCTTTCAATTTTCTCTCTGCTTTCTTCTCCCTTGTGGCCTCGTTTAGAAGATATTCATTTATCTTTTCTCCTTGTTCCTTGAATATCTTTCTTCTCTCATCAAAACTTCTGTGGGAGTAGAAATCGGAAAACGATGGGGTGGTTATGAACAGTCTATCCTGAAAGACTTCGACATTTTCTACTGCTTCGACTTCCTTCAGTTTGTTAAGGAAATTGGCAAGATCCTCCACCAGAAACTTCGTTTCTTCCCTGCTTGCAAGGAGAGCCGATGTCAGAGAAGTGCTGATCTTCTTGAAAGGGGAATTCTCATTTAGATAAACATCTTTTTTCAGAAAACCGTAGTAAGGGGAGCTAAGAAAATCTTGATTTTTACTCATCGACAGTTCCTCCACATCGATATACCTCGGGAAGAACACGAGTACTATGAAGGCAACACCAAGGATGGATAAGTAAACATCCATTCTTCTCTTTCTCGTGAAAGACCTCTTCACTGATATCAGCAGGGCGAAGGAAAAACCAAAGAAGATCAGCATCGTGTAGACCATCGTATCGGTGTACGCGGTGGAATTGTAGAGAAAGTACAAAAACCATGTTTCGACCAGCAAAATAGCAAGAAATACAGGTACGCGAATCTTCCTCAGAAAGATCGCAAAACAAACCGCGATACCGTATATCAAATATCTGAACCAAAAGATGTTCCTCTTCTTTGGAATCAGATCAACCGCTTCTTTCGCCACGCGATTCTGCAAATTTGAAATCTCTTCATTCAGAAATCTCCATAGATAAAGAGCTTTCGTGTTGAGAAATCTGTTCAGGGATGGTAGATCTTTGGGGGGATTCTCTTTGACACTATTCAATATACTCGAGATCTCTTTCTCTATCTTCTCTGAGAAGAAGAAATCCATCTCTTTCAGAACATCGGGCGGTATTTCCTTCTTCGTCTGTTTGTAGCCAAGATCCATCCTTTGGATATTGATGATCTTGGGAGGAGGTTCGTCGTATACTCCTAAATAATACCCCAAGATCCATTTGAAGAAATTTCTTGAATACTTTCTAAGATAGGATTTATACTCCTCAAAGAACTTGTTAAAAGCGGGATTCTTCTTTATAGAGCTTTCTGAAAGGTTCTTATTCATCATGTCCGATAGTACATAGCAAAGAAAAAGGGAAACGGCAAGTTTATGCTCTCGATCGATGTCTTTTTGTTCTTCATAGAGTATAACTAGAAAATCTCCGACGTTCAATGCGAACTCTCTTCTTTCCACACTTCCTATTAGAAGATGCCTGTAGAACCTGTAGTAACTCAAATCTTTCAGTCGTTTTTTAACGGTGATAACGAACTGATCCCTCGAATCTGGAGAGTTGTAGTCTTCAACCAAGGACGAAAAAACCTTATAGGCTTCTTCAACATTCAATGAAAAAGCCATGAGTCCCATCGTTATCATGAAAAATATCAACAGTTTTTTCATGAAGAAGGATACCTCCCGGCTGAAGATCCAAATATTAGGATACCAAATTCCATCTTTTTTTGAAAAAACCGGGGAAAACCCCGGAGAGGAGAGGAAAGATCGATCTTCACTAACCCCCACGGCGGTCCTTCGAAGAAATTATACAACTTTTCCTCCACACTACCAAATAATGTGATCATCTACAAACAGTTTAAAACACGAGGTTGGAAGGTTAAAATCATGTGGATTTTTAAAATCATTCTAAAATGTTTTTACCATTATACCCAATCCACCAGCAACCAATATGAATTGGATTAATGAGAGTTTTTTAGATCTCAGCAGCGTGAGTAATAATAAAGCTAGAATGAAAGAGATGAGATCGTTGACGGTGCTCAAGGTGAGATTCATACCAGCTGCGAGAATTGGAGCTATAATACTCATTCTAAGGGCATTTAAAAGTCTCCTGGGATTTCTGAGTATTCTTTCGATTATGAAGGATATGAAATACATCCACATGAAACTCGGTAGTATCACTCCGATCGTTGACAAAACAGCCCCTGAAAATCCTGCTATTTTGTAACCTATGTAAGTCGCCGAATTTATAGCGATAGGCCCTGGGGTCATCTGCGATATGGAGAGCAGATCTAAAAACTCCGGGTTCGTCATCCACCCATGCACTCCCACCACTTCATTCTGTATCATGCTCAAAGCCCCGTATCCTCCCCCAAATGCTAGAAATCCTATCTTCATGAAACAGAAGAAAAGATCGATGGCTTTCATCGTTTTTCCTCCCTGTTGGTTGCTTTAAAGAATACAATGGATGCAATTATGAGGAACACCAGAAAAGCTGATATTTTGAAGAAGACGATGACAACGGCACCTGCGATCAGAATACCCAGTATGACACGACTCTTTATTATTCTTTTTATCAATTCCAACGAGTAATTGATTATGATTATGGTTACACCGAGACGTGCTCCGAACATGAAATTTCTAACGATGCTGTACTTTTCCACTTTTTCGAACATGAGAGCGATCAAAAGGATCGAGAAAAAGGGAGGGAGAACTATGGAGATAGAACAGATTATGGAACCCAGAATACCAGCTTTCATTCTTCCAAGAAGTATGGCGGTGTTAACGGCTATAGGGCCTGGAAAACTCTGAGCCTTAGCCACTATATCTAAGAATTCTTCTTCCTTCAGCATCTTCAATTTTCTGACGAGTTCTTCCTCCATCAGAGGTAGCATTCCGTAACCTCCACCTAGTCCTATGGTGCTTATCTTCATAAGGCTCAACGCTAATTTCAGCATGAGAAACGCCTCCTATTTCATGTGAGAGGTAGTGTGAAGTAGAACATGTTCTTTCCATCTTTCCATTCATAACCTATCTTTCCGTTGTGCATCTCTACATATCTTCTGGCTATGAATAACCCCAAACCTAAACCTTTCGATTTCCTTTTGAGGTCGAAGAGCTTAACGTTCAAATCATAAGGTATCTTCTTCCCCAAACTGGAAATTTCCACTTTAGCGAAATTCCTTGTCTTAGATATTTTAACGTTTATAGGACCTCTGGAGTATTCTGCAGCGTTTCTCAACAAATTCAAAGTTACCTCTAAAATCTTCGAAGGATCAGCAAGAACCTCCACCTCATCTGTGTATTGGAAAGATATTTTCCTTCCGTAACTTTTAGTTATCATCTCACAAGCATCCCATACCAGCTCAACGAGATTAACCAATTCTTTTCTTACTATCTCCAGTCCTCCCTCTATTCTTCCCACTCTTAACAATTGGTCCGTCAGATCTTTTATTAAATCTATGTAACGTAGGGCATCTTTTTTTAAGGATCTATCCACAGGCATCTCTTTTATGGAGTTTTCCAAGAGAGTCAAAGGGGTCCTTATATCGTGCGAGAAACTGTAAAGTATCAACTCCAAGGTACTCTTCAGATGTTTCTCCTTTTCTAGAGATTTCTTGAAACTCTCTAGATTCTCCTCTAAAGCTTTTGATAATCCCGTTATCTCATCATCAAAAGCATCTCTTTCTATCTGACCTCTCTTGATGGAATCTGTCAATTTCTTTACCCGCTGGTACACCAGAAGATGGACTAAAAGGCCCGACATCACAGAGACGAAAAATGAAAGTATTAGAGCGTCAAGTAGTGACACAGAGGAAGAACGCATTTTCAGAACATCTAGAACCATGACAATGAAAAAGGTTAAGATGAACGTGATAATGGAGATCCTGATGGACAACATGAGGTTCTCACCACACCGTATCAGAATTCTTCAGGTATTTCAAAAGAGATCTTCCCGAATTTCCCATTGGCAATTTCTGTAAAGAGCATGTACGCCGCTTTATCGCGATCGATTTCTCCACCTTTGATGAGAATTCCTCGCTTTCTTCCGTAAAATTCCAGGAATTCCATGAAGCTTCTCTGTTCGTTCGTTCTGTTTTTGAAGATATCAAAGGCTATCTCCATTACTTTGAAATCCACTCTCTCAACGGGTAAAGATCCTACGAGAAGGAGTTTTGCAGAGAGTTCCTTACTGAACAGTTTTTTATACAGTATACCTGGAGTATCCAGAAGTTTCTTATCCCTTCCAAACGCGATCCATTGCACTCCCTTCGTTATACCCGGGACTCCTCCAACAGCTGAGACCCTTCTTCCCTTAATCTTGTTTATTATCGTGGACTTCCCAGTATTCGGTACACCGAGTATCATGACCCTATCACCTGAGGAGAGATACATACCCAGTTTCTTCATGAAGGCCTTTCTGTCTTCAAATTTACTGGTTGATAGAACCGATTCACCATTTTTTCTGAAGAAATCGATCCACTTTCTGGTTACATCATCGTCTGCAAGGTCTTCCTTGTTCAGCAGTACTATCCTTTTTTTCCTTGATAGATCCACTCCGTAAGCCGATGTGGCCATAGGGGCTCTCGCATCCCTTACTTCCACAACAACGTTCACCATCTTCAACATTCGCTCAACGGCTTTTCTAGCCTTGGAAATATGCCCGGGATACCACATTATCTCATCCCTTCTTGACTGCAAGATCGTTCCAGGTTTTGAATACAAAGCACACACCACATAGAGAACATCTCTCCCATCTGCAATCCCCGGTTCTAATGCCTTCAAGAGATTTCCTGTACTCTTCTATCAAAAAGTCCTTGGAGATCCCCAGGTCTATGTGATCCCATGGTAAGGGTTCTTCCAAATCAAAAGGCCCCATGTAATCCGCTGGATCTATGCTAGTTTCCTCAAAAGCTTTCATCCATTTTTCTTTGTCGAACATTTCTTTCCACTCATCGAAGATACAACCAAGTTCGTTGGCTTTCAACACGAGTTTTAACAGTTTCCTATCACCTCTGGAGAGTACACCTTCTATCATGCTCATCCAAGGGTTGTGAAAGGATATGTGAGCGTATCTTCTTGCTCTCATGATAATTCTTCTCTTCTCCAGAGCTTCTTCGACCGATATTTGCCGAACGAACTGAAAAGGTGTATGGGGTTTGGGAACGAAAACTGCAACGGATACCGAAAGATCTTTGAATCCAATTCTTTTCACCTTTTCGATTAATCTTGCTATGTCCTCTATGTCTTCATCTTTCTCAGTTGGCAAGCCTATCATGAAGTAGAGTTTTATCCTTCTCCATCCGGCATCTTTCGCAGAAATGATGGTCCTCCAAACATCATCGTCCGATATGTTCTTGTTTATCACATCCCTCAAACGCTGTTTTGCCGTTTCTGGTGCGAATGTGAGACCTGTCTTTCTAATACTGGCGATCTTCTGAGCTATCTCCAACCCGAAACTGTCCATTCTGGTTGATGGTATCGAAAGAGCCACTTTTCTTTCTGAAAGTATAGGGAGAATTTCTTCTACTATACCGTTTATATCTGTATGATCCATCGTCGATAAGGAAAGTAAGGATATTTCTTCGTAACCCGTTGAATCCAGCATCTTTTCCACAATCTCTCTTACACTTTCTTTTGACCTCTCTCTGACAGGCCTGTAGAACATTCCAGCGTGACAGAATCTACAACCCCTCGTACAACCTCTAGATATCTCCACAACTCCCCTGTCGTGAACACTCTCCACATGAGGTAGTATCTTATTCACAAAATGAGCTTGATTCTCGAGGGATTTTAAAAGCCTCTTCCTCACCTTTTCAGGGACGAAGCTGTACACGGGTACCACTCTCTTACCCTGAGATTCGTAGAATAGTGGGACGTAAACTCCTTCAATCTTGCTCAATTCTTTCAACACCTCGAATCTTCTACCATTTTTCACCTCGCGCAGAACTTTAGCCATCTCAACGACAGCTTCTTCCCCATCTCCTATTACAATGGCATCGAAAAGGAGCGCAACAGGTTCAGGATTACTCGAACAAGGCCCACCACTTATGACTATTGGATCTTCATCTTTTCTGTCTTCCGCCAAGATGGGTATTTTTGAGAGTTTTAGAACTTCCACAACGTTGGTGTATGAGAGTTCGTAAGATAAGGAAATACCCACGACGTCCATATATAAGAGAGGAGTTTTGGACTCCATGGTGAAGAGAGGAATATCATTTTCTTTCATTCTCTCGATCATATCCACCCAGGGAAGGAAAGCTCTTTCTGCCCAGACCCAGGGTATGTCGTTCAGAATGTGGTATATTATCTCGAGTCCCAAATTCGAAGAACCTATTTCGTACAGATCGGGGAAAACCAGGGCAATTCTGAGAGAAACCTCGTTTTCATCCTTAACAACCGAATTGTACTCGTTTCCCAGATATCTACTGGGTTTCCTCACCCACGGTAGGATCTCGTTGAGAAACCTCATTATCTCGATTTTTTCCACTTCATTCGATCTCTCCTTTCAAAAAGCGAAAATTTCCTTCATCTTCTTTTATGCTCTTTTATTCTAACTCTTTCTTCTTTTTTTGAAATAATGTTGACGATATTATAATCTATAAGATGGAGGAGGAATATATGAGAAGGATAGCAAAACATCCCATACTGGATTTTAACAACAGAAAGAAGATTAAATTTTACTTTGAGGGAACTGAGTTTATCGCCTACGAAGGAGACACGATAGCATCAGCTCTGATAGCTAATGGTATAGACATTTTTGGATATACTTCCAAAAAAGGCCGTCCAAGAGGCCTTTTTTGTTGCATAGGAAAGTGTTCTTCATGTCTTGTTGTCGTGAATGGGATTCCTAACGTGAGAGCCTGCATAACACCCGTGGAGGAAGGAATGAAGGTTAGAAGGCAAGTAGGTAAAGGGGTCACCAAAGAGGTGAAAGAAATTGAAGAATAAGAAAGTGGATTTTCTCGTTGTAGGAGGAGGGCCTGCTGGGCTTTCTGCTGCATTGGAAGCTGGTAAGAGAGGTTTGAAGGTTCTCTTAGTCGATGAAGGAGTACGACTCGGTGGGCAGCTCGTGAAGCAGACTCATAAATTCTTTGGACACGAAGGAACGTACGCATCTGTTCGTGGATTTGAAATAGCAAAGATCTTGGTGAAGGAGTTGAAGAAATGTAAAAACATCGAAGCCAAAACGATGACATCCGTGATCGGTATCTACGAAGACGGTGTGCTCGCTTGGGACAGGAAAGCGAATGAAGTTTTTCGAATAGAATCTGAGTACACATTGATAGCAACTGGTGCATCTGAAAAGTATATAGCTTTTGAGAACAACGATCTACCGGGTATCTATGGAGCTGGCGCAGTGCAGACACTCATGAATCAATTTGGGGTTCTACCAGGGGAGAACTTCCTCATCATCGGTTCGGGTAACATCGGTCTCATCGTTGCGTATCAATTGATCCAGGCGGGAGCGAATGTAAAAGCCATAGTTGAAATAACTGATAAAGTTGGAGGATACGTCGTTCACTTAAACAAGATAAGAAGACTCGGTGTACCCGTTCTCCTGAAGCACACCATAGTGAGGGCTTTAGGAAACAATAGAGTAGAAGGCGCTGTCATAGCTGAAGTGGATGAAAGCTATAACGTCATTCCTGGAACTGAGAAGGAACTGGTGGTTGATACCATATGTCTGGCAGTTGGTCTTGCGCCATCCATAGAGCTAGCTGCAATGGCTGGGGCTGAGGTAATCTATATACCTGAACTTGGCGGATACATCGTTAGAAGAGATGAATTCATGAGAACATCTGTTCCCAACCTGTTCGTAGCGGGTGATGTTTCGGGAATCGAAGAAGCAACAACCGCCATGTTAGAGGGAAAAATCGTCGGATTGACGGTATCTTCAGAGAAGAAAAAGATGAATCTATTGGGGGAGATAAAAGCTCTTTTGAGAGAGCTCGAAGATTTCAGAAGGGGGCCCGTTTCCGAAAGGGTGAGAAGAGGCTTTTCCAAAATGGGTATAAAAACCGTAAGTGGTGGATTCAGAACGGAAGTTCAGAGGTCAAAAGGTCCCATAGGAAAACTCAGAGCTGTTATCGAATGCCCACAGCCTATACCCTGTAATCCCTGTGAAACCGTTTGCGCCTTCGGTGCGATATCAACAGGTGGAAGCATAAATGGTATACCCTGGGTGGATTACGATAAATGTACAGGGTGTGGTTTGTGTGCTCTCAAGTGTCCGGGGCTCGCCATATTCATGGTCAAAGAAGAGGTTGAGAAAAAGGAAGCGATCGTAGGGATACCATACGAGCTTCTCCCAGTACCTGAAGAAGGAGAGAAGGTTTTAGGAACCGATAGGGATGGAAAGCCCGTTTGTGAGGCTGTGGTTGAGAAGGTTGTTAAATCCAAGGATAAAACGCATTTGGTATACCTGAGAGTTCCTCTCAAGTATGTGGATACAGTAAGGGGATTTGTGGTTTCACCAAGAGAGAAATATGAATTCGTTTGTAGATGCGAGGAAGTCACCGTTCAAGATATTGAAAAAGCGATAGATGAAGGCTACACAGACTATGAGGAGTTGAGAAGGTACTTGAGAATCGGTATGGGGCCCTGTGGTGGTAGAACCTGTAGATTACTCACCCTCATGATTCTCGCCAGGAAAACGGGGAAGAGGATGGAGGACCTATCACCTGGTACTTTCAGGCCACCCACTATACCTGTACCCTTTAACGCTTTTCTGGAGGGTGATAAAAATTGAAAACGAAAGTGGTCATAATCGGAGCAGGAATGGTGGGAGCATCCATTGCCTTTCACTTAACGAGGCTCGGTGAGAAAGATGTCTTCATTCTTGAGAAGAGTTACGTATCCTCAGGTTCCACTGGAAGATGTGCTGGAGGGATAAGACAACAGTGGAGTACGAGAAATAACGTGAGACTCGCTATGAGAAGCGTTGAATGGTTCAAAAGGATGAAGGAAGATACAGGTATGGATGTGGAGTACAAGCAAGGTGGATATCTCATCCTATCTTTCGATGAGGAAGAAGCGGAAGAGTTTGCAGAGAACGTGAAAATGCAGAAAGAGGAAGGATTGGAAGTGGAAGTATTAACACCAAAGCAAGTTAAACGAAGATTCCCTTACGTTAATGTGGAAGGAGTAAAACTTGCCACTTTCTGTCCAACCGATGGACACGCTAATCCACATCTAGCCAATTTTGCTTACATAAGGAGATCTGTCGAAAATGGTGCGAGGCTCTTCACTAAAACGGAGGTTAAGGAGATAGACGTTTCAAACGGCACCGTAAAGGGAGTGTGGACGAATGCGGGATACATCGAATGTGAGGTTGTCATCAACGCTGCAGGTCCCTGGTCAAAAGATATCGGTGAGATGGTTGGTATCGATCTACCAACGGAAAGCTATCGTCATCAAATATTGGTCACGGAACCTCTGGAGAACATGATGGATCCGATGATAATAAGTTTTTCTGGGAATTTTTACATAAGACAAACCCGCCACGGTTCTTTTCTCATGGGGCAGGGTGATAAAGATGAAAGACCTGGTATTAACAGAAAGGTGACAGCGAAATTCTTACTCGAGATGGTGAATAAGATGTCGAGAAGATTTCCATTTTTGAGGAATTTGAGAGTTATAAGACAATGGAGTGGCGAGTACAACATGTCTCCCGATGCTCAACCTATCGTTGGCCTTTCGGAGAACGTTTTGGGATACTTCTATGCTGTTGGATTCAGTGGCCATGGTTTCATGGTCGCACCCGCAGTGGGAGAAGCGATCGCTGAGTGGATAGTCTTTGGAAAACCAAAAAGTGTGGATGTCTCTCAGTTGTCACTTGAGAGATTCAAGGGAAAAGAATTTTTAAAGGAAAGGAGTGTGGTTTGAAATATCAGATTGAGGAGGGATGTTTCGTGCTTAAAGAGACAGATTACATGATACTCAAACCGTTTAAAAACTTTCCTATCATCGACTTTTCAAACCCTGAGGACATCGAAAAGATGGAAAAAGCTTTAGAGAAGGTGGAAAAAGAGTTTGGAAAAGAATACGATCTCGTTATAGGAGGTAAATCTTACAAGACTGAAGAAAAAATCGTGTCCAAAAACCCCAGCAGGTTTGAAGAGATTGTGGGAGTCTCTTCAAAGGGGAGCGAAGAACTGGCCGATAAAGCTCTTGATGTTGCGTGGGAAGCTTTTGAAAAATGGAAGAAGGTACCACCTGAAGATAGGGCAAGAATTCTTCTGAAAGCATCGGACATAATGAAGGAAAGAGCCTATGAGCTCTCCGCATGGATGGTTTATGAAACCGGAAAGAACTGGGTAGAAGCCTGGGCTGATGTGGCAGAAGCAATAGATTACCTGGAGTATTACCCAAGACAGCTCATGAGATACGTTTCTGAGCAATCCCTCGCAAGGATTCCCGACGAAAAGAACGAGTACGTCTACATCCCCCTTGGTGCGGGTGTCGTAATACCTCCTTGGAACTTTCCTCTTGCCATTCTGACCGGTATGACATCCGCCGCTCTTGTAACGGGAAACACCGTCGTTCTGAAACCAGCCAGCGATTCCATCGTTATAGCCGCGAAATTCGCTGAGATAATGTATGAGGCAGGAATTCCAGATGGTGTTCTAAATTTCTTCCCTGGAAGTGGTTCTACCGTCGGAGAGTACCTTGTTGCCCATCCCAAAACACGCTTTATAGCGTTCACTGGTTCTAAAGAAGTCGGAACTAGAATAAGCGAACTGGCTGGTAAGGTTGTGAAGGGACAGAAATGGATAAAGAGGGTGATTCTGGAAATGGGAGGAAAGGATGCCGTGGTTGTCGATGAAACAGCTGATCTCGATGCAGCCGCTGAGGGGATAGTTGTGAGTGCTTTCGGCTTCCAAGGTCAAAAGTGCTCTGCTGGTAGCAGAGCTATCGTTGTTAAAGAGGTTTACGATAAAGTTTTGGAAAAGGCTATAGAGAAGACAAAGAAAATAAAGATGGGGGATGTTAGATATAGGGAAAATTGGCTTGGGCCTGTGATAAACAGATCCGCTATGGATAAAATCATGAAATACATAGAGATAGGAAAAAGCGAAGGGAAACTCGTGCATGGAGGAAACAGTAGGGAAGATCTGGGAGGTTTCTTCATAGAACCAACGATTTTCTCTGATGTCGACAGAAATGCCAGGATCGCTCAAGAAGAGATATTCGGTCCGGTTGTTGCTTTCATAAAGGCGGAGAACTTCGAAGATGCAATAGATATAGCTAACGGAACGGAATATGGGTTGACGGGTTCCTTCTATTCCAGGGATAGAAAGAGGATAGAGAAAGTCAAAGAAGAGTTTTTCGTTGGAAATCTCTACATAAACAGAAAATGTACAGGAGCATTGGTTGGCGTACATCCTTTCGGTGGTTTCAACATGTCCGGTACGGATTCTAAAGCTGGAGGACCAGATTACCTGCTTTTGTTCTTGCAGGGAAAATCCATATCGGAAAAAATCAATCTGTGAGGGGGTTCATCCCCCTCATTGAAATCTATGCGAAAGAGGGGAGCGTATGCGAGCTTATTTTTTTGACTTCGATGGTACATTAGCCTTGTTGAACGAAGATAGATTTTTTAATGACTATTTTAAATCCCTTGGGGATTTCCTTGGAATGGATCCTGAGGAGTTAGCCAAAAGAATAACACTCATCATTAGGGGAATCACAATAAACGCCGATGGTCTTAGAAACAATTACGAGAGATTCATGGAAAGTTTTATAAAAAAGTTTGGAGGGAATGCCGAGGAATGGGAAAAAATTTTCAAAAAGTTCTATGAAAGCTCTCACTTCGAAAGGTTATCGAGTCATTTCCTGCCGAACAACAGGGTGATCATGTACATGAGAGAGAGAAAAAAAGAAGGTTGCAAGATAGTTCTTGCAACCAACCCCGTTTTTCCCAGAGTGGCCATTGCTGAGAGATTGAGCTGGATAGGCCTGAGAGAGGAAGATTTCGATCTGATAACATCCATGGAGGATTTCCACTATTGTAAGCCAGATCCTAGGTATTTTTTGGAGATATGTTCTAAAATATCTGAAAAACCAGAAAACTGCGTCATGGTGGGAGATGACGATGAGATGGATGGAGCCTGCGAGGATGTCGGTATCAAATTTATCAAAGTTTCATCTCTATGAAGCCCCAGCATGGTAGAATCTTATCGATGCTGGGGGTGGTTTCCATGGTAGACTTCAAAATGACAAAAGAAGGTTTCGTGATCGTTATCAAGGATTACGACAGCTTGGAGGAAGTCCTCGAAGAACTCACAACGAAAATAACACAGATGGGTTCTTTTTTTGCAAAGGGTGATAAGGTAGCGGTCATGGTGGAAAACCATACTGCCCATGCTCAGGATATTCCTAAGATAATATCCCATGTTAGAAAACATGGCCTTGAGGTTTCTCAGATTCTCGTGGGAACAGCAGGAAAAGAGAAGATAAAGGTTAAGGGAAAAATGGACATGGTGAAACAACCTGATACCAAATCCGGTACAAAGCTCATTAAAAGAAATGTCAGGTCGGGTCAGATAATTGTTCATTCGGGAGATGTTATGATCTTCGGTAACCTTCATAAAGGTGCTGAAATCATGGCTGGGGGGTCTGTCGTCGTCTTTGGAAGTGCTATGGGAACAATCAGGGCGGGTTTGAACGAAGGGAGCTCCGCTGTTATAGCCGCTCTCGATTTGAGGCCATCCATGATGCAAATAGCTGGGATAATAACTCACGCCCGAGGGGAAGAGAGTGTTCCATCCGTCGCTCATGTTAAAGAAGGAAAGATAGTTATAGATAAATTCAACAAAATGGCTTTTGAAAGGGGTGAGTGAATTTGGAAACAAAGGATCTCCTGATGGAACTCTCCAGAATAGATGCACCTTCTGGTTTTGAAAAGGAAGCCATCGATTTCATAGAAAAGCAAGTAAAAGATTTAGCAGATGTGGTGAAGAAAACACGACTGGGAGGATTGATAGCTGGGGTAAAAGGTGGAGGAGGTTTGAAAATAGGAATATTTGCTCATGTGGATGAAATCGGTTTTGTCATATCGAAGATAGAAGATGAAAGTTTTGCTCGTCTTGAAACCGTTGGAGGTGTGGATCCAAAAGTTGTTCTAGCGAGCGAGGTGAAGATATATACAAGAGATGGCCCAACGAGGGGAGTTGTTGGACTCCTTGCACCACACCTCCAAAAACCGGAAGATCGCAAAAAAGTTCCAATGTACGATGAGATTTTCGTCGATCTTTCTGTGGGTTCGCTTGTGAAATCCGTCAGAGTGGGAGATCGTGTTGTCCTGAGAGGAGATCCCATTGAGTTGAACGGTAAAATAGTTGGAAAGGCTCTCGACAACAGAGCAGGTTGTACATCTCTCATAAAGAGTATGGAACTTTTGAGAAAATATAGAACTCTTTATGATGTATATTACATATTCTCATCTCAAGAGGAAGTTGGAGGGCCTGGAGCCGCAACGGTTGCTTACGAGTTGAATTTGGATTACGCGATCGTCGTTGATGTAACACATGCCGATGATGCTCCTCCTTTCTATGAAAAGATTTCTCTTGGAGGAGGTCCAGTCATTGGATTTGGACCATCCGTTGACAAAGATTTCTGGAAGAAGATCATGGACATTGCGAAGAGAAACGGTATCAAATATCAGAAAGAACCACTCCCTGGAAGATCTGGTACAGACACAGATGAAGTTCAGATGACAGGGATAGGTGTTAGAACGGCGCTGATTTCCATCCCTCTGAAGTACATGCATACACCTGTGGAGGTTGTGGATCCTTTCGATGTCGATGAGACAGCAAGGCTTTTGACGCACATTGTCGTTGATTTGGAGGTGTGAACGATGTATCTCAAAGAACTTTCGGAAATACCAGGGGTTTCAGGCGATGAAGATAAGGTGAGGAATTTCATACGCGAAAGAATAGAAAGTAAGCTGGATGAGATCAGAATCGATAGGATGGGTAATCTTATAGGGATCAAGAAAGGGAAAAAGTCCGATGGTAGATTGTTACTGGTAGCTCACATGGATGAAGTGGGACTCATGGTGACGAAGATAAACGATGATGGGACACTATCCTTTGCACCCGTTGGAGGTGTGGATCCGAGGGTCCTGCCAGGAAAAAAAGTGAGAGTTGGTGAGGACAAACTGGGGATCGTGGGTTATAAAGCAATACATCTCCAAAAATCGGAGGAGATTAAGAAACCACCGAGTTATGAGAATCTCAGGATATATATGGGTTTTTCATCAAAAAAAGAGGCGGAGGAAGAAGTGGAAATAGGAACCTATGTCTCATTCTTGACAAAGTACACGGAGGAGAACGGGAGAGCCACTGGAAAAGCTTTCGATGACAGAGGAGGATGTTCAATACTGATGGACATAATAGATCTGAACGAAAGATACGATTTTGATGTGTACTTTGCTTTCGTGGTTCAGGAAGAGGTGGGACTGAGAGGGAGCGCGATTCTCATGGAACAGTTGCATCCCGATGTCGCTTTGGTTTTGGAGACAACAACGGCTGGAGATAATCCCGAGATACCGGAATATCAATGGGCAACTCATTTAGGAGATGGTCCTGTTATAACCTTCGCACACAGAGGATATGTCGCTGATAAAAGGGTCTTTCAAGTATTGATTGAAACCGCTGTGAAACATGGTATACCATTCCAGATGAAGAGAAGAACAGCTGGAGGAACAGATGCTGGAAGACTCGCAAGGCGAGGAAGAGGAGTGCCTGCTGGCGTGATTTCGATTCCCGCCCGTTACATCCACAGCCCTCTATCCATCATGGATCTTGGAGATTACAGGAACACCTTTGAACTCGTTAAAAGAGTTGTTGAAGATGGAAAAATCATGGAGGAGGTGTCTGGATGAGAGAACTCGTTAGAAAACTGACAGAAGCTTTTGGACCGAGCGGCAGGGAAGATGAGATAAGAAATTTGATATTAGAGGAAATAAAAGATCACGTGGATGGTTACAAAGTGGATAAGGTGGGAAACATTCTGGCATGGAAGGGGCAGGGAGAAAGGAAGGTTCTTCTGGACGCGCACATGGATGAAATAGGAGTTGTGGTAACGAATATCGATGAGAACGGATTTCTACGAATAGAACCTGTTGGGGGAGTTTCCCCATACACCATTTTCAGAAAGAGAATAAGGTTTGAAAGAGTAACAGGTGTGGTCGGTATAGAAGGAGAGACGCCGGATGAAATAGAGAAGAACCTTTCGAAGATGAGCTTCGACAAGTTGTACGTGGATATAGGAGCGAAGAACAGAGAAGAAGCTGAAAAACTGGCTCCTATAGGTTCCTTCGGTGTTTATGATTCTCATTTTGTGGAAGTTTCTGGAAGATTCGTTTCAAAAGCCATGGATGATAGAATAGGTTGTGCTGTCATAATAGAGGTTTTGAAGAGAGTGAAAAACTCTGACATAACACTTTTTGCTTCGTTTTCTGTCCAAGAAGAAGTGGGATTGGTTGGTGCCTCAGTCGTGGCCTACGATATCATGCCGGATGAAGCAATAGCGGTGGATGTTACCGATTCTGCAGACACTCCGAAGGCGATAAAGCGACATCCGATGGTTCTAGGTAAAGGTCCCGCTATAAAGGTTATGGATAAAGCATCCATAAGTGATAAAAATATTTTGGAGAAATTGATCAACACAGCTGAAAAGAAAGGTATACCCTATCAAATGGAGGTTCTCATCTTTGGCGGTACGAATGCAGCTGTACTTCAGAGAACAAGGTATGGTATACCCAGTGCCACTGTTTCCATTCCAACAAGGTATCTCCACACGCCATCGGAAATGATTGAACCTTCGGATGTTGAGGGAACAATCGAACTTCTCGCTTCCTATTTGGAGGGTGGATGATGGATAAGGTGTCGCTGAGTACAACACAAGCGAGGATACTTTTTTGGGTTGTCGTCATACTTGCTTGCACCGTGATAGGTCTTTTCTCCTACAACATCTACTTAAAATGGAAACTGAAAAACGTCGAAGTCAAGATAGTGGAGATTAAACCCGTCGTGTTGAACATTCCTGAGAAAGTGGAAGTGGAAGAAGAGGAGGTCACGGAAGTTCCTACTTCTTTGATCTTCGAAGAAGAGAGGTTCGATTATGAGGAATTAATGATGAAAGCGACGGACACCATAGAGAAGGGACAGGAGGTTTCTGTCTTTGTTTTGAATCCCGATGATTCGCTGAGATTGATTCGAGCATCGAAATTACCTTATCTCATAACAAGAGTTTCAACTGATACTTACTCCGTTGCTTTGATGGGGAACTTCCAACCCCCCTCTTTGGTTCCTCAAAAGACAGTCTACGGTGTTTACGTCATAACCAGTCTTTCTAAAACACACGCTGATGAGATAGCTTTTGATTTGAGACTTTTGAAATTACCCTCTTATGTTCTCATCTTTGAGAGAGAAGGAACAACTTATTATTCCGTAGTTGTTGGAGCTCTTCCGACTTACAACATGGCGAAAGATTATTTTGACAGAATGGATTGGAAATTGATAATGGAGAAACTCGATCTGAGATCGCCAGGATTCGCAGGGAGGGTCACTCCTTGAGAGCCACACCCTCTGAGAGAAGAGCCATTCTTATTTTGATGATAGCCTTTTTTGCCCTTTTAGGGTTGATCGTCGAGAAAGATAAGGTAACATCCGACGAGAAAAAAGAGGTTACCAAACCAAGGACGGTAAAATTTCCCATAAATATAAACGAAGCAGATGTTGCAACCTTGGAAACTCTACCTGGTATTGGAAGAAGGAAAGCCGAGGAAATCATCGTGTTTCGGGAGAAAAATGGCCCTTTTGATAAGCCAGAAGATATCATGAAGGTTTCTGGAATAGGTAAAAGCACGTTCGATAAGATAAAAGATAAGATAACCACTGGTGTATCTTCGAAGAGCCCGAACGTCGAGAGAAGAATGATCGATTTGAACACAGCCGATCTGGAGGACCTGATGGGGTTACCCTACATAGGAAAGGTCAAAGCAGAGAGTATATTGGAATACAGAGAAAAACATGGTCCCTTTCGAAAAATTGAGGACATTATGAAAGTACCTGGAATAGGTCCCAAAACTTTTGATAGGATAAAGGATAAGATATTTGTGAGAGGAGGAGAATAGAGATGAAGATGGTACCAATTTTCATAATTTTGGGAGCGCTACTCGCAACTGTCCTGATATCTCAAAACCCTCAAGAGAATTTCAGAATGGCCTACGTTGATATAGCGAAAGTCACGGAGAATTACAAAGAGATGAAAGAGTTGAATGAAAAGTACAGAAAAGATTATCAGTTTTATCTTTCCAAATTGAAGGAGATGGAAAGTGAGATAGAAAAGATGAAAGAGGAAGGAGTATCTGAAAGTGAGATAGCAGCAAAGCAGAAGGAACTTCTATCCAGAAAAGCAGAGTACGAAAGTCTGTTGAAGAGGGAATATGAACCTAAAATTCAGAAAATTTTGAACGAGGTTGTGAATAAGGTTAAAGAATACGCGCAGTTGATGGGATACTCCATGGTACTGAACAAACAGAGTCTCATCTATGGGGATGAAACCTACGATATAACAGAACAGGTTATAGCCTACATAAACAGCGGGGAGAACGAGAAGTGAGGGAATACATAATCTGTGAAAATCTTGTGAAAAGGTTTGGAAGGAAAACCGTCGTGAAAGGTGTCAACATGTTCATAGAAAAGGGTGAAGTGGTGGGGTTGCTCGGTCCTAACGGTGCTGGGAAAACCACCATTTTCAACATGATCTTGGGAATAGTGGTTCCCACTTCTGGAAGGATATTCTTGAACGGAATGAACATAACGAACTTTCCAGTCTATAAGAGGGCCCGTATGGGTATAACTTATCTTCAGCAGGAGACATCCGTCTTCAACGGTATAACGGTGTGGGAAAACTTGGAACTGGTGCTCTCCTTTTTCGAAAAGGACAGATCGAGAAGGGAAATGATCATAGAAAAGCTGTTAAAAGATTTTGGAATTTACGAGCTTAAGGATCAGCTCGCTGGAGATCTCTCGGGTGGAGAAAAAAGAAGGCTTGAGCTGGCTAGAATGATGACCTTGAACCCTTCATTTCTCCTTCTGGATGAACCTTTCGTTGGTATAGATCCTAAAACTGTTAAGGACATTCAGAGAATGGTGCTGGAGTTGAAGAAAAAAGGGCTTGGGATAATAATAACGGATCACAACGTCAATGAACTCGTGGAAGTTGTGGACAGGCTCTACATCATTCATAAAGGGTCTATAATAGCGGAAGGTCCTCCAGAAAGAGCGTTAACTGATAAGAAGGTCAGAGAGGTGTTTCTTGGAGTATGAGAGTAGGAGTTGTGGGGTACTCTGGGCCAGTGGATCTTCCTCCCGTATCGGAGCTGAAGGATGTTTGCATAGAACTTGGACGTGAGCTCGCAAGGTCTGGTTATATAGTTTTCAACGGTGGAAGAGACGGCGTCATGGAGTTGGTATCAAAAGGGGTTAAAGAAGCAGGAGGTATCACTATAGGGATTCTACCAGCATCTTCTTATGCGAATAGCTATCTATCTCTTGCTATAGATACCGGTCTTGATTTTCAAATGAGATCTTTCATAATGCTTAAAAACGTTGATGTCGTTGTATCTATTGGTGGGGAGATAGGGACCGCTATCGAGATCCTTGGGGCATACGCATACAGCGTTCCTGTCATCCTTTTGAGGGGAACTGGAGGATGGACGGACAGGTTCTCAAAGGTTCTGATAGATGGTAAGTACCTCGACAACAGAAGGAAAGTGGAAGTGTATCAGGCTTGGTCCGTCGAGGAAGTTTTGAAGATAATTGAAAAAATAAAGGGGGGATGATCCCCCCTTTATTTTCATCTTTCGTACATGGTGTATGTGAAGTGCTCTTCTGGATCGTTGATGGTTATGGTCCTGACAATTGTTTTGTACCCACCTTTTACAAGAGTCAGTTCGTAACTTCCATAATCCAGTTGTACCGTCATAGGTGTCGTTCCGTAGTAGTACCCATCTATGAAGACCATGGCACCTTCCGGAGTTGTGTCTATATAAACTGTTGAATATCTTGGAATGGGTGTGAGGGTGATTTCCAGAACCTTTCTCTCACCCGGTGCAAGTATAACTTCATCCTCCCATGTCTCGTAATCCGTTTTTTTCACCTTGATGGTATGTCTACCAGGTGAGAGTTGCAAGGTAAGACCATAAGTGCCCGTGATTCCTTTATAGGATCCATCCACATACACTGATGCCCTGGTTGGATCCGTTTTGACGACCAGAGTTGCTTTCAGAGATTTGAGGGTGAAATGAACTCTCGTCGTTTCACCGTATCCAACACTCACACTCTTTTCCTGAGTTGCATATCCTTCTTTCTCAACTCTTATGACATGGCTACCTGGTTCAACATCGACTGTAATAGGTGCCGTTCCCATGTAGACATCATCCACGTAAACTCTCGCACCGGAAGGAGTGGTTGTAACCTCGATCTGAGTTTTTGCCAATCTTCCAAATACCCTTGTTATTTCATTCGCTCTGACTGAAACGATCTCCTCATATGATCCTCCTCCCTCGAAATATATCACCACGTAGTGCGTGCCTTCATCCACCAGGAGAGTGATAGGAGTTTTTCCTCTGTAAGATCCATCGACGTAAACGTATGCTCCCTGAGGATCGGAATCCACAATCAAAGTACCGTAAGTTGGCCTGTAACCAACGTAGAAGAACGTTATATCCGAAGCCCATTCTTTCCCAAGATAAGGTATTATCTTCTCTTGAACGTATTTTTCAGGATTCGTCGAAAGGGTTGGAAAACTCCTTAGTTTTCCTAGGTTTCTTATCTGAGAGAACAGGGGAATTTGCTTTGTAGAAGCGAGTATCTGCACATATTCTTTTCCCTCAGGCGGTGATATCTTAAGGGAATAATTTTTGGAAGGGATCTTGTAAATCCTATTCGCAACTATGTAGTTGTTGCTCTCGTACTTGTTTGGAAAGAGAAGCTCTATCTTCCCATCAGGTGTGATGTCGTATATCAAAACGTAGCAGTTTTTGTTCGCTTTGAAGAATATCTCTATCTTCTCTCCTATGTGGTAGACAGATCCTTCAGGTTTGTTGAGCCAAACATCGATCTTGAATTCAGATGGTTCCGGAACGATTATGATTTTATGAAGCTGATAAGCAGAGAAAGCACTTACGATGGCTATCGTTAGCAAAAGACCTATGAGAATCTTTCTCATAAAGCTCACCTCCTAAGGTATTACTTTGGGATGTAATCGAAGGTGTCAAGGGGCATGACGACTTCCGCTCCCAGTATCTCTTGACCAGTGATTTCTATTGATTTTCCTAGTGATGTGGGAACGCTTTGGACAAAGACTGCAATACCGTGAGTTTCATCCACTAGGTTATCTCCAAGATGATAAGGCCCTAGTCCTTCTAACTCCCGATAGAATGTCACCTCGTACTTTCCTATTTCTTGTTTTACAAACTTTACAAAAACGTATTTGTCCCCTTCTGGTGTGATACCCTTGGATGGAGCAAGTTGAGATATCTGAGCGTACCACTCATAATCTTCCCTATTTTTTACCCAATATATATCCACATCGTATGAAACAGTATGCTTTTCCCCTCTAGTTTCTATCTCGGAAGTATCTGAAACTTCTATTCCGTCTGCAAAGATACCATCAGATCCGTAGAAGAAGTGACGACTGTTATAAGAATCGGTATCAGGTTCATACCATAGAACGACAACGGGCGTTGAAGAACGAGAATAACTGTGGTGATTATTGATCCACCAATTCTTCACACTCTCAGCATCACTATCCCAACTTCCAACTACTTCCACTATCATCTCTTCTTTTTCATAGATGTGAGAGCTTATCGAGACTTGTTTCGAAACTTCACTTGTTTTTACATTCATAACGTGAGAGTTGTTATACCTTCCAATATACCACGCACCCTTTCCATCCAAAGATTCAGATTCGTCACCAGAGCTAACGGACACACTATAATAGCTTGGAGAAAAGAGAAATGGCACGAAATCGACTTTCACCACTTCTCCTTCTTCTAAATTATCGGTTTGGATGTGAACGTAGAGCGACGGCGTGAGGGTACATGACATCAAAGCTAGCAGTGAAACAGAAAGAACGATGAACCAAAGAGAAAACTTTTTCACGTTTAACACCCCCTTCTATTTTTTAGACCACTCAAAAAAAGTTGTGTTCATATCCTTTCAACTTTTGAAAGGGCGATTCCTTTCAAAGACAGACCAAGAAGGATGGAAAAGGTAACTGTTGATGTTCCTCCATAACTTATGAACGGAAGAGGAATGCCTGTAACGGGCATGAGACCCATGCACATTCCAACGTTTTCGAAGACGTGAAACCACAGTACCGTTGAAACACCCACTAAAACGAGTTCCCAGAATTCACTTTTAACGTAACTGATACTTCTGTAAATTCTGTAAAAGAGGAGTGAATAGAGTGCTATTAAGGATGATATACCAACGAACCCCAACTCTTCTCCCAGAACCGATACCACGAAGTCGGTGTGGGCTACGGGAACGTACTTCTTCAAGTTCGCAGGTCCTCTCATGTATCCCTTTCCAAAAATACCGCCCGATCCTATGGCGTGTATGGATTGAAGAACGTTGTACGACGCATCTGTACTGTAAGCTTTCGGATTCAGATAGGCAAGTATCCTCTCTCTCTGATAATCCTCTAAACCAAAAAAATAGAAAAAGGGTGCGATGACAAATATGAAAACCAGGGTGTAGATCACGTATCTCTTTTTGATCTTAGAAGAAAAACACATGGTAAGCCATATTATACCGAAAAGCAAAGAAGTTCCAAGATCTGGCTCCAAAAGTATCAGAAAGAGAGGGATTCCAGCTACGATCAAACTATTTATGAACGTCAAAAATCCCGTTCCTTTTGTCAAAACTCTGGAAAGTGCTAGAACGACAGCTATTTTAGCGAGATCAGATGGTTGAAAGCTCCCAAACGGAAGTTTAAACCATCTTTTCGCCCCTCCCACCGTTGGTCCGAAGAAAAGAACCAGTATCAACAGACCAATGGAGAAGATGTAAAAGGGTACGATCCAGCTTTTTATGTATTCTTCTTTAATCAGAAGAATACTCATCATAACGGAAAATCCGAGGATATCCCACAAAATCTGTCTCTTCAAAAGATGGATCATATTTCTAGGCTGGACAGCGCTTTTCAAGATGAAAATACCAAAGACCATCAGTATGGCCACTACTACTATGAAGAATACATCTATCTTCCTGTTCTCCCAAGGCAGAAGTATCACACTCCCTCTTTCAAAACCTTCTCGATCCTCTCAAGAGCCCAATCTATCTCCTCTTTCGTTATGACAAGAGGGGGAGCAAACCTTATAACCTGTTCATGGGTTTCTTTGGCTAAAATCCCCAAAGTTGCTAGTTTTTCACAGAAAGGTCTTGCTGTTCCGTGCTCTTCTTTTATTTCAACTCCTATCAGTAAACCTTTCCCTCTCA